>Ga0209953_1000141_pt1 | contig 27589 bp, 27 predicted proteins | sample SalPonred_H2O_MG_FD_185713 | JGI IMG/M metagenome (GOLD analysis project Ga0209953, IMG submission 185713) | Salt pond water microbial communities from South San Francisco under conditions of wetland restoration - Salt Pond MetaG... | ecosystem: Environmental > Aquatic > Non-marine Saline and...
ATGCGGAGGAATCAGTCGCTATCGATCTGACCATCGACGACGACCTCCGCAGGGCCGGACTGGCCCGGGAGGTGATCAGAGTGATCCAGGAGGCACGCAAGACCTCCGGATTCGAGATCACCGACCGGATCATCGTGACCTGGTCGACTCAGGACGCCGACATGCGAGCGGTGTTCAACGAGCACGGTGCGGACATCGCTGCCGAGGTCCTCGCCATCGAGGTGAACGAGGGCACCCCCGCCTCGGGTGTCGTCACGACCGAGTTACCTCTCGAGTTGGCTATCGAGCGGGTGGCGCGCTAGCTCGCCCTGTCGGGCAATTCCACCGAGTCCACCAAGTCCAGTTGGCGCTCGAGCATGGTGCGAACGTCATCTCGGATGCGCGCGAGATCGGCGAGCGCTTCCGCAGATGCGCTGTCGCTTGATGCGACGACCACGACGGGGTTTTCCGCAGTGGACTCAGTATCCGCTGCCTCAACCTGTGGCGGTGCGGCATCCTCCGTCTGGACGACGATGGTGTCACGGGTTCCATCCGCCACGGTCGCTGATGCCTGCTCGCGGACTTCATCCAATTCCGCCTGGGCCAACTCGAGCCGGCTTTGGACCTGCTGCACTTGTGACCGAAGCGCGTCCGCTTCGTCTTGCGCGCGTTGGTAGTTCTCGGCGTAGGCAGCGATCGCCCTCTCGACGCGGTCCAGGAATTGGTCGACTTCACTGATGTCGTATCCAGCCTTGACCCTCGTGGTACCGAAGCGCACCTCGCGTACGTCGTTTGCGCTTACATCCACGGGATCGACCCTAGAGCAGCACAACGAAATTGATCAGCAACTGCACGCCGAGAATGAGGACGAGGAATGCCAAGTCCAGTGACACGCTGCCGAGTCGAAGCGGGGGAATTACCTTTCGCAATGCCCGCAGCGGCGGGTCGGTGAGCGAATAGACGAATTCCGCGACCAGCAGAATCGGGCCGCGCGGTTCCCACGATCGAGCGAAGATGCGCACGAAATCGAAGACGAGTCTGCCGATCAAGACAAGCCAATAAAGCCACAGCACGGTGGCGAGAATTTGACCGATGCTGCTCAACAGCGAACACTCCCCTGGTGGGTAAACCGGTACGGCAACGTACTAACTCTGATTGAAGAATCCATCTTCCGCTATCTGAGCGCGAGCTTGGTCACCGAGGTCGACATTCGCGGGTGAGAGTAGGAACACCTTGCCGGTTATGCGTTCGATCGTGCCATGCAGACCAAACACCAAACCCGCCGCGAAGTCGATGATCCGCTTGGCATCGAGGTCATCCATATCACCGAGATTCATGATCACCGGGATACCGGAGCGGAATTCCTCACCGATTCTTCGGGCGTCGTTATAGGAACGCGGGTGGATCGTCTCGATCCTGCTCAGATCCCCCATCGGCACGCCGCGCCCGGGCAATGGAGCGCTCGTGGGTAGTCGCTCAGGACCACTGTCCGGCCTAACGGTGCGCACCGCCCGGGGCTCGTTTATCGGTCGAACACTGCGGACCTCGTAGACGTCCTCTTCCTCTTCGACGTCGTAACGATCGCGAAATCCCCGCTTGGGTCGCTCCTCTTTGCGCTCACGACGACTCGGGCGCTCGGCCTCTTCGAACTCGTCGTAGGAATCGTAGGAGTCGTCTTCCACCAGTCCGAGGTACACGGCCATCTTGCGCATTGCACCGGCCATGGCGTACCTCCCTTGTTCGTCCGGCCCGTCTGCCTGGGCACCTCAGTGCAGGCACAACCGCCCACAGCGCTTAGACGCTACTGCACGCGGGTTCGTTGCCCCAGTACCGCGCCACCTATCCGCACTTGTGTCGCACCAGCCCCGATAGCCGCCTCGAGATCCCCGCTCATCCCCGCCGAGATCACCGTTGCGTCCGGGTGATCAGCACGCAAGGCAGCACAGACCTCCGCCAATTCGGCAAAGGCCCGCGCCGGATCGATCCCGGAGTCCGGATGCGGAGCAACCGCCATGACACCGGCCAGGCGGACCGAAGGGCCGGCCTGCGCAATGGAATCCGCGATTCCGGGGACATCGGGCGGGCGGGCGCCGCCGCGATCGATCGCATCCGGTCCGTCCAAACTGACCTGGATGAGCAGCTCCAATGGAGAGCGCGATTCGCGAGCCTGATCCGCACCTCGGGCGAGCCGGGGTACCAGCGACGCCCGGTCGACCGATTCGACAACGTTAGCCCACTGTGCGACAGACGCCGCCTTGTTGCTTTGCAGCCGCCCGACCATGTGCCAGCGCAGTTCCGGAAACTGCACTTCAGCTCGCTTGGCTCTGGCTTCTTGATCCCGGTTCTCCCCGACATCACGAACCCCCTCAGCGGCCAAGATGTCCACGTCCGAGGCGGGAAACGTCTTGGTGATGACCACGAGGAGAACCTGATCGGTCCGACCGGCATCGGCGGTGGCACGATCGATCCGGTCGCGCACCTGCGCCAGATTCGCGCGAATTTCCTCGCGTCGTCGTTCGTCCACGCTCATGACGGTGCCATCGCCATCGCCAATGCATGGCGCCCCGTGCGAGCCGATGGTCCCTCGTGCTTGACCGCCCGCCGCAGGCTGAACCACTTCGGGTCCTCGTAGGTGCAACCGAAACGCTCGAGGACATCGACGCCGAGTTCTTCCAGCCTGGCCTGGACACCTGCGCCGATATCGATCCCCCATGATTCGGTCACATCTCGCTGACGACGCATGACAGTGGCCTGCGCCACTGTGGCGGAAACCGCTTCCACGATCGCTTCGCAGCGTTCGACAGGCACGTCGTAACAAGCACCGCAGATGGCCGGGCCTTGAACCGCTGTGATGCGCGTGGCGCCGGCGGTGCGCAGTTGGGTGACAGTGGCGCCAACAACATCGGCTACCAGTCCCTTCCAGCCGCAGTGCAGGACTGCTATCGAGCAGTCGCCGCCGGATCGCTGCGCGCTTAGACCCACCACCGCGCAGTCCGCGCCCAAGGCTGCGAGACCGAGCGACGAAGCATCGGTCACCAGGGCATCTCCGGTCGGTATCTCTCCGGCGGCGGCTACGCGATGGACCTGTGCGCCGTGTTCGGCCTGCACGAAGGCGACATCGGTAATGCCGGGGAACAACTCGACCACCGCTCCCCTGTTCGCCGCTACGGCTGACGTGTCGTCTCCGACGTGTTCGGCCAGGTTCGACTCCGCGAAGGCTCCCGCACTCCAGCCGCCGAACCTCGTTGTGACGCACCACCGCGCCCCCGGTAGTTCACCGCGATCCACCCGTAGGTCGGGGAAGTGCCTACCCATGGTCGGCGGCCGTGCGCCCGCTCCTGGAGGTGCCATGACGGGCTCGCGTGCCCTACTTCAGGAAGTCCGGCACGTCCAGATCGTCACCAGCGTCGTCGAAGACCACGGTCCGGGGCTGCTGCACCGTCGGGATGTCACCTGTCGCATCGGTGGCCGCGACGACCGGAGCGGCCTTGCGCGCCGGAGGCTCCCCTCCTTCGAAGCCCGCTGCGATCACCGTCACCCGAACCTCATCGCCCAGGGTGTCGTCAATGACCGCACCGAAGATGATGTTGGCTTCCGGGTGCGCCGCATCGCTGACCAGCCGCGCCGCTTCGTTGATCTCGAACAGGCCGAGGTCGCTGCCACCGGAGACCGAGAGCAGCACGCCGTGCGCGCCGTCGATCCCGGCTTCAAGCAGCGGACTCGAGATCGCCTTCTCGGCCGCCTGCATCGCGCGATCCTCACCGCGTGCCGAACCGATGCCCATGAGCGCCGATCCCGCCGCGTGCATCACGCTCTTGACGTCCGCGAAGTCCAGGTTGATCAGACCCGGTGTGGTGATCAGGTCGGTGATCCCGGAGACGCCCTGCAAGAGCACATGGTCTGCCTGACGGAACGCGTCAATGACGCTGATCTCACGATCGGCCAGGGAGAGCAAACGATCGTTGGGGATGACGATGAGAGTGTCGACCTCGGCCCGCAGATCTTCCACACCTTGGTCCGCCTGCACCTGGCGGCGCCGACCTTCGAATCCGAAGGGTCGCGTGACGACACCGATCGTCAGCGCTCCGAGGGACTTGGCTACCTTCGCAACGACCGGGGCGCCACCGGTTCCGGTGCCACCGCCTTCACCGGCCGTCACGAACACCATGTCCGCGCCCTGCAGGACCTCTTCGATCTCCTCGATGTGGTCTTCGGCAGCCTTGCGTCCGACTTCGGGGTTGGCGCCAGCACCCAAACCGCGGGTCAGTTCGCGACCGATGTCCAACTTGACGTCGGCATCGCTCATCAACAGCGCCTGCGCGTCTGTGTTGATCGCGATGAACTCCACGCCCTTGAGACCGACCTCGATCATCCGGTTCACGGCATTCACGCCACCGCCGCCGATGCCGACGACCTTGATTACTGCCAAGTAGTTCTGGGGAGCCGCCACAGCTCGTCCTTTCGTTCACGCCGGCGCGAGGGGGCGCACCGACTGGTGCGGCTTAGCCGGCAAAGTCTCAACCTTTACTTCAGGTGAAAACTTCGACCGTGCCGGAGCCGGCGGGAGGGTAGGGGGTGGGATGGGTGTTACGCAAGAGGAAACACCCGACACCCCGAAAATCGGTCAATCCTTGGGGCCTCGTTCGTCGAACGTCGTGGGCAACCGGGGCGCGCTGACGTCGTATCCCTTGGCACGACGAGGCAGTAAAGCCGCCAACACCTCGGCCTTGAATTCCGCTTCGTCGGCGTTGCCCCAGCGCACAATCGCGTCGTTGCCCAACCGCAGCCGGATGTCATCTGGGCTCACCGCCTGAACATCGCGTACACGCCGCTCGATGTCCTCGGGGATCGACGCCACCACCGCAACAGCTTCGGGAATCGCCCGCGGTTCACCGCGGATCACCGGATCGGTAAGCCACAGCCCGCCAGGTGGGTCGAAGACCACTCCGGATTCATCCACACCTTGGCGTATCGGTTCGCCGTCCGGATCGAAGGGGTCCACCGATTCCACGACGGCAACGGGTGTCCGCTCGGTGACCGCCAGCACAATCGAGTTCGGCCACGCTCGTCGCACCTCGACGCCATCGACCCAGGGCAACGCCGCGACCCGTGCGGCAGCACTCCCGGTGTCGAGTCGGGCGATCGGCTCACCTTCGGGGATAGCTGCAGCAGTGATCACTTGGGCGCCACCTTCTAATGCCGCCTCCTGCGACAAGCCGATCACCTCAACGTCACGTACTGCCAACAATGACGAGAACAACACTGCCCACACCAAGCCGGCGATGGCGGCAACCGCCGCTACCAGAACCAGCAGCCGCAAGCGCCGCCGACTTCGTTCCCGCGCGAGGTGCCGATCGGCCACGGCCCTACGACCCGGTAGCTGCAGCCTCGGTAACCGCAGCCGGAATCGACCCAGAGGCGACAATCGAGGTCGGCTTGATTGCTCGGCGGTGGTTTCGGGCACGCGTGCACGCCGCTCGGGGGTGGACGTCGTCATCGTCGATCCCGCAGGATCTCGAGAACTTCGCCACCGAGCATGCCGATGTCGCCGGCTCCCAGGGTCATCACGAGATCCCCGGGCGCCGCCCGATCGGCCAAGACGCCGGCCACGGCGGTCCACGACGGCTCGAAAACGACGTTCTCCGGTGCCAACGGCACGTTCGCCGCCAGGGTCTGCCCGCTAGCACCGGGAATGGGTTGTTCACCTGGTGCGAATACTTCGAGCACGACCGCCACGTCGGCTAAACCCAGCGCAGCCCCGAATTCACGAACGAACATCGCGGTCCGGTAGTAGTGGTGGGCCTGGAACGCAACGATGACCCGCCCCTGTCCTGCCACCTCGCGAGCGGCGCGCAAGGTGGCATCGATTTCCGTGGGGTGGTGGGCGTAGTCGTCGAATACCCGTACTCCACCCACTTCACCCTTGAAATCAAAACGACGACGAGTTCCCGAGAAACCTTCGAGCCCGATACGAACATCACCCGCGGAGTACCCGAGTCCGGTAGCTGCGGTGAAGGCCGCGAGGGCGTTCAGGGCATTGTGACGACCGGGAACCTGCAACTGAACGCTGCCTTGTCGAACTCCCTCGACCACGATGTCGAAACCCCAACCCAGCTCACCGCGATGCACGTCCGCCATGCGAACGCTGGCGCCCTCATGCTCGCCGTAAGTGCGCACGTCGATCCCACTTGTCCGAAGTCGCTCAGCAAGGGATCGCGCTCCCGGATCATCGGCGCAGGCGACCACGAAGCCACCAGCCTCCCCCGCCGCCCGTCCGAAGGACTCGAAGGCTGCCTCGAGGGCATCGAACTCACCCCAATGGTCAAGATGATCGGGTTCGACGTTCGTGACGATCGCCACCTGCGCTGGAAGTGCCAGGAAAGATCCGTCACTCTCATCTGCCTCGACGACGAACACATCACCGCTCCCGACGTGGGCATTCGAGCCGGACTCGTTCAGTTCGCTGCCGATCACAAAGGACGGGTCTGCACCGCAATGCTGCAAAGCCACGGTGAGCATGGAGGTGGTGGTGGTCTTTCCGTGTGTTCCGGAAACGGCGACGCCCGTATGGCCACGCATGATCTCGGCTAGCGCCTGCGCTCTGGACAGTTCCGAGATTCCATGCTCTCGAGCGAACGTGCGCTCGCTGTTGGAAGCCGGTATCGCGGTCGAAACGATGAGGGTGTCGGCATCTACATGATCCAAGTGGCCGACATGCGCGTCGATGCCGAGCATACGCAGCGCTTGCAGCCGACGTGAGTCTTTAGCATCGGAACCGGAGACTTCGACACCACGTGCAGCAAGTACCCGAGCGATGCCGGACATGCCCGCCCCGCCGATACCGACGATGTGCACGCGGCCGAGGGAGTTCATCACCGACTCCGGCATGTCCCCTCCCCTTCGGTGCGTCACATTCCTATTCACGAGCGATTCGCAGGACCCACTCCGCCATGGCGATGTCGGCGTCCCGTTCGCCATGCGCGGCCGCTGCCTGGGCCATGTCGGAAAGACGCTGTTCATCATGGACTACTTCCACGACGGTGTCGGTGAGCCACTCCGCGGAAAGGTCCTCATCTGCCTTCTGGAACGCGCCACCGGAGGCGACGATCGCGCCCGCGTTACCCGATTGCTCGCCATTACCGACAGGCAGCGGCACGAAAATGGCCGGGAGCCCGACAGCCGAAACCTCCGCACACGTCATCGCACCGGCCCGGCACACCACGATGTCCGCCGCCGCGTAGGCAGATTCCATGCGAGCGATGTAGGGCACTGGGATGTAGCCGGCCCGAGCGGGCGGCAGGTCGTTCCGAGCACCGACGGCGTGCAATACGCAGACTCCTGAAGCCATCAGCACGTCCAAGGATCCGGCGATCACTTCGTTCAGGCGCCGCGCGCCTTGACTGCCTCCGAAGACCAAGACCACCGGTGCGTCCGGATCGATTCCCCATTCCCGGCGAGCGTTGATGCGTTCGGCGGACCGATCGAGCTCGGCAATGCTGCGCCGGATCGGGAGCGCTAGGTGCCGTGCGCCCGTCAGGACACCGTCATGAACGCTCGCTACGTGGCGCGTGAGCCGAGCACCCAGCACATTCGCGAAACCCGGAGTGGAGTTCGCCTCGTGGATGATCAGCGGGGTCCGGGTACGCCAGGCAGCGATGTACCCCGGTACCGCGGCGTACCCGCCGAAACCCACCACGGCGCTCGCCTGGATGCGCCTGAGGTGCGCCGCAGCCTGGCGAATACCCCGCAATTCCTGTGCGGGAAAGCGAAGGGCTGCCACTTGCGGACGGCGCGGGAAAGGCAGCGCATCGGTTTCGATCAGTTCGTAGCCCCGAGCCGGCACGAGCGTCGACTCCAACCCACGACGTCCACCGATCACGCTGATCTTGACGGATGGATCAGCACGAACGAGGGCGTCCGCGGTGTTCAGCGCCGGTTCGATGTGACCGGCCGTACCTCCTGCGGCGAAGACAATGTGCATGGTGTGTGCACTCTGCTATCAACGACGCCGAAGGGCCTGCGCCGTGCTGCGTCGTCGCAAGGCTCGGCGTGCATCTGGCTCGCGTTTGGCGAAGGCCATCAGCATGCCGATAGCGGTCAAGGTAGGAATCAACGACGAACCCCCGTAGGACACCAACGGCAAGGTGACACCCGCGACGGGCAGCAAGCCCAAGACACCACCGATGTTCACGACGGCCTGAACGACGATCCACGAACCAACTCCCGCAGCGGCGTAGCGAACGAAAGGCGAGTCGGTGTTGCGACTGAGCCGGAAGATCGCGAAGGCCAGCAGCGAGAAAAGCCCCAGCACGGTCAAGGTCCCGACCAACCCGAGTTCCTCACCAACCACCGGGAAGATGAAATCGGTGTGCGCCTCGGGCAAGGTCCCCCACTTCTCTCGACTCGCGCCAAGGCCGACGCCCCAGAACCCACCGGTTCCTAGGGCGTATTGACCTTGGGTGACCTGCCAGCCGAAACCAAGCCGATCGGACCCAGGGTCGAGCCAGGACAAGATGCGCTCCATCCGATACGGAGCGGCGAGGGAGAGCACCCACACTGCAACTGCGCCTAGCGCAGCGAACGCCGCGAATACCCGTAGGGGAGCGCCCGCGGCGAAAAGCATTCCGGCAAGGATGGCGCCGAGCATGATGGTGTTGCCGAAGTCGCCCTCGGCAATGACCAGCACCATCATGATCAGTGCCACCGGCGCAATCGGCATGAGTAGCCCCCGCCAGGTGTCCAGGCGTCGGCTCGGGCGGGAGAGCACTTCCGCTCCCCACACAACCAGTGCCAACTTCGCGATCTCACTGGGCTGGAAACGGAAAGGGCCGAAGATCTCAATCCAGTTGCGCTGACCGCCTACCTCCACGCCGATGATGAGAACGGCGATCAAGAATCCAAAGGCCATCAGCAACAGTGGCCAGGCAAACGCGCGCCAGAACTCGACCGATGTACGCGAGGCAAAGAACATCGCGATGATGCCCAAGATCGCGAAGAACCCCTGTCGTTGGGCCAACGTGTACGGAGATCCGAAGACTCGCACGCTTTCGATACTCGATGCCGACAGCACCATGATCAAGCCGAGCAAGAGCAACAACAAGGTTGCCCCCATCAGCAGGTAGTAGCCGCTGAGCGGGTGCTGCAACAACAAGGCGACCCGTGAACTGCGGGCGGTGCTGGCGTCGTTGGGCTCGCGATCCGGCCCAGGATCCGATTCGCCGTCGCGCTCACGGCGTGCGTCGCCGATGTTGACTAGTCGATCGCTCATCGGTCCTCGAGATCTCGGACTGCTCGGGCGAACAGATCACCACGCTGGGCATAGTTGTCGAACATGTCCCACGAGGCGCAACCGGGAGCGAGCAGCACCACATCGCCTGGCTCAGCGAGGCCCGCGGCAGCCACCACTGTCTCGCACATCGCCCCAGTGTCGGTGCGGTCGATGATGATGACGGGTACATCCGGTGCGTGTCGCGCGAGAGCAGCAGCAAGGACCGGGGCGTCGACTCCGAGTAGGACTACCCCCCGGATTCGATCGGCCACCGAGGCCACCAGATCGTCGAAGGACTGGCCCTTAGCCATTCCACCTGCGATCCACACCACTGACTCATGCGCCCGCAACGAAGTGGCCGCCGCATGGGTGTTCGTCGCCTTGGAATCATCGATGTAGCGCACTCCCGACACCGTGGCGACATCGGCGATCCGGTGAGCAGCCGGTTCGAACGTCTGCAATCCCGCACGCACGGCATCTGGGTGGACCCCATAGGCGCGCGCTAGGGCCGCGGCCCCGAGAGCGTTGCTCACGTTGTGCGGCGCAGCGGGATGGACGTCCGAAACCGATGCGATCTCTTGGGCGAAGTCGCGTCGTTGTTCGACGAACGCACGATCAACGAGTAGGCCGTCCACGATGCCGAGCATGCCGATGTCCGGCACGCCTCGGGTGATACCGACAGCCCGGCATCCTTCTATGACGTCGGCATTTTCAACCATCAGACGGGTATCGGGCTCATCGACGTCGTAGACCGCAGCTACTTGACACTGCTCGAACACGCGTGACTTCGCCCAGAAATACGCTTCCCTATCCCCGAAATGATCGAGGTGATCATCAGCGAAGTTCAAACACACCGAAGCGAGCGGGCTCATCGATTGCACGAAAGGCAATTGCGGAGCACCCACTTCGATGGCCAACACCTCCATGTCATCGTGCATCACGATGTCGACAAGTGGCTTCCCGATGTTGCCCGCCGCTGTAGTGCGTCGACCTGCGGCTCGCAAGATGGATTCCAGCATCAACGTGGCCGTTGTCTTGCCGTTCGTTCCGGTGACACACAGCCATGCGGCCGGATCGTGTCGGCTGCGCAAGCGCCACGCCAACTCCAGTTCGCCCCACACCGGGATTCCCAGCCCTTGGGCCGCAGTGATGATGCCGGATCGCGGTGGCAGTCCAGGAGAGACAACGAGCACATCGACAGCCCCCACAACATCGAGTCCCCTCCGAGCTGCCTCGTGGGCCGAGTCTGGCTCACCGAGGTGAACCTCGACCCCGAGTGTGCGCAAGATCTCCGCCCGCTCTTGCTGCGGTTCGCCTGAGGCGTCATCGATAACGGTGACCTGCGCCCCCAGCTGCAACAAGGCGTCCGCACAGGAATAGCCCGCGATTCCCAATCCGGCAACTGCAACCCGGATCGATGACCAATCCGAGGACCGATTCAGGTCCAAGGCATTCGATCGACTCACGCTCGTACCCATTCGGCGTAGAAAAGAGTGAGTCCAGCTCCGATACACAGGCCTTGCACGATCCACATTCGAACAACAATCTGGATCTCGGGCCAACCGAGCATTTCGAAGTGATGATGCAGCGGTGCCATCCGGAAAACGCGTCGTCCTGTCAACTTGAAGGATCCGACCTGCAAGATCACCGAGACCGTCGTGATCAAAAATAGCCCCGCAATGAATGGCAACAGCAGTTCCGTCCGGGTCAAGATGGCTAGGCCAGCGATGCCACCACCGAGGGCCAGTGATCCGGTGTCGCCCATGAATATTCGAGCCGGCGCGGTGTTCCACCATAGGAAACCGAAACAGGCACCTGCAGCGGAGGCCGCGACGATGCCAAGATCCAGCGGGTTTTGTGTCGTGTAACAGAACTCGGTGACTCCGAAGGCGCAGTTTTGGCCGTACTGCCAGATAGCGAGAAGCACATACGCCAAGAAACTCATCACCGACGCGCCAACAGCCAGGCCGTCGAGCCCATCGGTGAGATTGACACCGTTGGTGGTTGCCGTGATGAGGAACCACACCCAGATCAAGAACAGACCGAGGGGCAGCACGAGCGGGGTGTCTCGCACGAAAGATACCGCCATCGACGCCGCTGTCTGTCCGTCTTGATCAGGGAATTGCACTGAGAGATAGGCGAAGGCAAAGGCGACCACCGCTTGTCCGATGAGTTTGGTTCGCGCCCGAAGTCCAGTGCTGCGTTGCTTGAAGATCTTCAAGTAGTCGTCAGCCAGACCGACCAAGCCCAGTCCCACCATCAAGAACAGCACCAGTAGGCCCGAGATGGTGACCGGGCGCCAAGTGATCAGGTGGGTGCCGAAATAACCGATGACGACCGCAAGCAGGATCGCGGCGCCACCCATGGACGGAGTCCCCCGCTTGGCTTCGTGATCGGGGTAGGTCTCCCCTTCGCTGGAAACGCGAATGGCCTGCGCGTACCCGCGCCGTGCAAGCAACTTGATCAATAGTGGCGTGCCGACGAGCGAGACGACCGATGCGATCGCAAGTGCAATGACCACCAGCCTCATGCGCTCGCCTCCTGCTCACCGAGCAGATGCATCGCGACTCGTTCCAACCCGATCGCACGCGAAGCCTTGACCAACACAACGTCACCGGGTTGCACTTCGGCATCGAGCAACTCCATGGCCGCCTCGGGACTCGGCACCCAGATTGATTCCTCGCCCCAGGACCCTTCATTACTTGCCGCCAGATGCATCACCTTGGTGGCCGGCCCGACACAAACGAGACGAGAGATGTCCAACCGCACTGCCAGCCGGCCGATGGAATCGTGTTCGGCCACGGTGAGATCCCCGAGTTCTCGCATCTCGCCAAGGATCGCCCAGGTGCGGGCACCTTGCGCCATCGACCGCAGTGCCTTCAGTGCCGCCCGCATGGATTCGGGGTTCGCGTTGTACGCATCGTTCACGACTGTCACGCCACTACTGGTCTGTTGAACCTCCATCCGCCAGCGACTGTCTACCCGCGCTACTTCCAACCTGGCGGCGATGTCTGCGACCGAAACGCCGGTCAGGTGCGCGATGGTTGCCGCCGCTAGCGCAGCCGAGACGAAGTGCTCACCGTGCATGGGCAGTTGGATCATGTCGCTTATGTCCTCGCGGACGCTGAGCCGGAAAGCGGGGCGGCCACGTTCGTCGAGATGGACATCTAGAGCACGGACATCCGATTCCGGGCCCTCTCCGAACCACACGGTCTGCGCGCTTGTCCTACCGCGCATTGCTGCAACCTGGGGATCATCGGCATTAAGGGCGGCGATAGCGCCGTCCCGCAGGCCTTCGATGATCTCGCCCTTAGCCACGGCAACATCCGCCGGACTATCGAGCATGCCTACATGGGCTGTCCCGACGTTCAACACCAGTGCGATGTCCAGATCGGCAAGGTCAGCTAGGTAGCGAATGTGTCCAAGCCCGCGCATCCCCATCTCCAGGACGAGAAAGTCGGTTTCGACATCCGCTTCCAAAATTGTCAACGGCACCCCGATTTCGGTGTTGAAGGAGCCTCGGGCAGCCACCACCTCACCGTCGAGTAGCCCCGCAATGAGGTCCTTCGTCGTGGTCTTCCCCGACGAACCTGTCAGCCCGATGACAGTCGCCTTCAAGACTTCCCTTCGATACCAAGCGGCGACCCTCCCGAGCGCAAGTACGCAGTCATCGACGACGATGCAGGGCACCTGTGGGATGTCACGCTCGCTGAGCACGGCGATGGCACCGCGTTCGAGTGCTGAGGCGGCGAAGTCGTGGCCGTCAACTCGCTCGCCCCTGGTTGCCACGAAAACATGCCCTGGCTCGATGCTTCGGGAATCGACGCTGAATCCCAGCGCCAAGGCCTGATCCCCCAATTCACGGGCGGCACCGTTGAGCCGGCCTGAGGCGACGTCTGCGATAGCAGCTATCGCCAGTGCCTTCACGCGCCGTCTCCTCGTCCGCCCCCGCCTGATCCGAAACGTTGTCGAACGAAGGATGCCAGCACCTCGCGGTCATCGAAGGCAACGACCCGTCCGTCGATCTCTTGGGTCGCCTCATGCCCCTTGCCGAGCACCAGGACAACGTCTCCCGGGCGCGCCTCCGCGACTACCCGGGCGATCGCCTCCTCACGGGGGGCGATCTCCAGGACGTTGGCCCGCCCCGCCTCCGCTCCATGGCGCACGGTCGACCGGATCTGGGCCGGATCTTCGGTTCGGGGGTTGTCATCGGTAACGATCACCACATCCGCCTGGGATGCCGCCCGACCCATGGCCGAGCGCTTCCCCGGATCTCGATCTCCGCCCGCACCGATAACTACCAGGACTCGGCCAACAACATCGCTACCGGAGAGCCGGTTTCGGTGGCTGTCCACCGCTGCACTCACTACTCGGTCGATTGCGTCGGGTGTGTGGGCATAGTCCACGATGAAGTCGCATCCGTCGACGGATGCCACGACCTCCATCCGACCGGGCACACTTGCTACCGCGAGAGCATCCGCGGCTAGTTGTGCCGGTACTCCCAGGGAATGCGCGATAGCGATTGCGAGGGTCGTGTTGGCGATAGCGAACTCCGTGGCCACCGGCAGATTCAGGAGTGCTGTTTGCGGACCCTCGATCCGAACGCCATCTCCTGTGCGTTGAGCCCGCCACGTCGCATCGATGTCCGGTCTTGTGCTCACGGTGGTGATCGGGATAACGCTGCGCGTGGCTAGGCGCTGGCCCCAGGGTTGATCGACCACCACTACGCCGGCCTTGCAGCGCCCGGATGTGAACATTTCGGCCTTTGCCTCGAAATAGGCGTCCATAGTGCCGTGGTAGTCGAGATGGTCATGACTCAGGCCGGTAAAACCCATCACATCGAATTCGATGCCGTCGACCCGTTGCTCGCGGACGGCGATACTGGAAACCTCCATCGCCACCGCCACGGCTCCGTCTCGCCGAAGGTCGGCAAGTATCCGCTGCAAATCCGTGGCCTCGGGAGTGGTTCGAGGGTGTGCACGCGTACCCCAGGATTCAAAGTAGGTGCCCAACGTTCCCACAATGCCGCACGGCAGATTCGCGGCCTGGAGAGCCGCTTGCACCAGGTAGGTAACGGTCGTCTTTCCGTTCGTTCCGGTGACTCCGACCATCGTCATGGATCGGGCTGGAAACCCGTGGAAAGCCGACGCCAGTGCGGCCATCGATGCGCGTGGAGTACTCAGAACCAATACGGATACACCGGTCAGTGATTCCGGGGATCGCGTTTCTGCGAACAGACGCGCGCCGGGTTCGTCGGTGACGATGACCGAGGCGCCTGAACGGACGGCCTCCTGCGCGAAGGATGCACCGTGGGCGCGGTGACCGGATAACGCGAAGAAGACCGAACCGTCGCGGGCCTCGCGCGAATCGCAGGTGAGGTTGGTTATCTCCGGGTCAGCGCCAAGTCCAGCCACGGCTGCATCCTGCGCGAGCCCTGCTTCAGCGAGGAGCCTGGACAGCCGCATCGCTACCCCGTTGTCAAACTCAGCCGCGGGGCCCGCTTGCCCGATGGCGGAATCTGCAGCGCCTGCAACGCGTGGGTTGTGATTTCCTTGAAGACGGGTGCTGCGAGTTCACCGCCGCCGCGGCCTCGCTTGGGTTGGTGCACGAATACGCCCACCGCGAGCCGGGGTGCATCCGCTGGCGCCACACCGATGAACGATGCCGTGACATCGCCGGCGTAGCAACGGCAATCAGGATCCACGAATTGGGCCGTGCCAGTCTTGCCGGCGACCCGGTAGCCGGGGATGCGTGCTTGCGGAGCCGTGCCGCCCTCGCCGACCACGGCTTCCATCATGGCCATCACTTGCCGGGCGGTGTCCTCGCTCACTACTCGATCGCGCTCAGCAGCCGGCTCCTCGTGAACGGTTCCGTCGGGATCGATCGTCGCCGCGATGATGCTGGGATCAACACGCACTCCCCCGTTCGCGATAGTCGCGAAGACATTGGTCATCTGCACAGTTGTTGCCGAATAGCCCTGCCCGAATGCCATCGTCGGGAAAGTGGTGCCAGACCAGTTCTCACGCGACAGCATCAGCCCCGCAGACTCGCCGGGCAAACCGAGGTCGGTCTTTCGATTGATTCCAAACCGCTCCATGTATCGGGCCAGTTCCACCTTGGGCATCTTCTCGGCTGCCAGGATCATCCCGATGTTGCTGGACTTCGCGAAAGCTCCGGTCATCGTCAATCGCAACGTTCCGTGCTTCCAGTAATCGTTGAATCTCTTGCCGGCTCGTTTCAACGTGCCAGGAACCTTGATCGGCGTGAGCGGATCCACCACACCCTCGTTGATCACGGCCGCGGCGGTGATGACCTTGCCGGTCGATCCCGGTTCGAAGATGTCGGTGATTGCGCGGTTTCGTCGTTCTTCGGGAAGGGCCTGCGTGAATCGATTCGGATCGAAGTCCGGACCGGTGGCCATTGCCAAGATCTCTCCTGTTTGCACGTCCATGACCACCGCCGTTGCGCTGGACGCCCCGGACTTACGAACAACGGAGTCGATCGCCTCCTGCGCGACGAATTGGATATCCCGATCGATGGTCAACTGCACATCCGAGCCAGGCACAGCAGCAACCGACGATTGATTTTGAGTCGGAATGACTCGACCGCCCGGGCCACGTTCGTACGTCTGCTGACCGGCCGTGCCGGTAAGTAGTTCATCGAAACTTGACTCGATACCGGCTCCGCCTACCCCGTCGGCATTGACGAAGCCAACGATGTGCGAGGCCAAATCCTCGGCCGGGTAGATACGCCGTGCCGTTTCCTGGCTGAAGATGCCCGGCAGTTGAAGCGCGGAGATCTCGTCCCACGTCGAGGGAGTGACCCCTTTGGCCACGTACATGAACCGCTTGTCTCCGGACAGCCGGTCGGCGAGAACATCTTGAGGCACCTCGAGGATCGGAGCTAACTCCACAGCAACGGCAGCCGGGTCATCGATGAGTGTTTGGTCGGCGGTTATGTCGCGGGCTTCCACCGTCACGGCGAGGGCTTGACCCGACCGGTCCAAGATGCTGCCGCGATAGGCGGGAATTTCCAGCGTGCGCAAGCGCTGGGTCAATGCCGCATCAGCAAGGGCCTCTCCTCGCACTGCCTGCAAGTCCACCAACCGCGTCGCGAATATGGAGGCCACGATGGCGGTTGCAAGCAACAACGCCGTTCCACGCCTTCGCGGGCTACCCGGCCTGAAATCCGCGCGCTCACTCATTGGTTATCACCGTCCACAACGGCACCGTCGCTTGATGCTGTGTCGCCACGCCCACTGCTCGCACCGTCGACCAGCACAGCACCGTCCGTTACCGGGAGAGCCTCGGCTTCTTGTCCTTGTTGCCGGGATTCATTTCGTCGCGCCTGCTCGGTGGCTTCGTCAAAGCGCTCGCTAGCTCCAGGATCGACCAGCACGGCACCGTCGCCGATCTGCCGCCGCTGCCCGGCCGTGGCATTGGACTGCTGTCCTTCACCCGCCCCTGCGGCGCCGGACCCTTGATCTGGAACCGCATCGAGCAAAGACGCGGTAAGGGAAGTCGCGACATTAGCGGTGCGCGACCTATTTCCCGGTGCGGGCTTTGCCTTGCCCTTGATTTCGCCACTGGGGATGGTCACGAACACGGGTCGGCCGCTAGGCACCATCCCGATCGCTCGTGCCTTGGCCTCGAGTACTGGGGGCGCAGCCGCCGCGCTCAAACTTTCCGTCAAAGCCGCTTCCGTTCGTGCAAGTTCCCGCTGCTGGCTTTGCAATTCGCTCACCGTGAAGGCGGTCTGTGCCACCGAAGTGTTGACGACGAGCATGATGACCAAACCCAGGGCCAGCATGCCGGTGATGACCACAGCGAACAGGCCACGGCTAGCTCGCTCGGGGCGCAACGGGGCGACGAGCCGCAGATGTGGAAGCTCATGCCGGTGTTTGCGACCAGCAGCGCCCGTCGCGTACTCGGTCGTGGCCTCTGGCAGCGACTGCTCCAGCACCGGGGCGCTCATGCGGCGATCCGTTCGATGGCCCGCAGCCGCACCGAAGCCGCGCGGGGGTTCTCGTCGACTTCTGCCTCGGAGGCTTGCTGCGAACCGCGAACAAGCAATCGAAAGGACGGCTCGCTGCCTTCGGGAACGATCGGTAGGTCAGGGGGGATATCGAGTTGAGTGCGTCGCGCGAATTCCTGCTTCACGATGCGGTCTTCCAGCGATTGATAGGACAGCACAACCAGCCGGCCGCCAACGCTCAACAAATCCAAAGCCGCCGGGATGGCCGCTCGCAGAACCTCGAGTTCGCCGTTCACTTCGATGCGAAGCGCCTGGAAACTGCGCTTGGCGGGATTGCCGCCGGTTCGACGAGCCGCGGCAGGGATAGCTTCACGGATGATGTCGACCAGCCGGGCAGATGAAGTGATCGGCTCTGCTGTGCGAGCGCGGACGATCCCGCGCGCTATCCGCGACGCGAACCGTTCCTCGCCGAATTCGCGCAGGATTCGGGTGAGTTCGGCCTCGCTGTAGCCGTTGACGATGTCGGCAGCTGTCCGCTCATCTGCTGAGGACATGCGCATGTCCAAGGGAGCATCCACCGAGTAGGCGAAGCCTCGTTCCGGGTCGTCGAGTTGCATCGAGGAAACCCCGAGATCGAACAAGATCCCGTTCACGCTGCTGATGCCGGCGTCAGCGAGCACATGCGGAACGTCGTCGTAGACGGCGTGGACTAGGCGAACGCGAACCCCCCACGGCGCGAGTCGAGCGCGACTGAGTTCCAATGCAGAGGCATCTCGATCGATACCGATAACCGTCAGATCGGGGAATGTTTCGAGGGCGTATTCGCTATGCCCACCAAGACCCACTGTGGCGTCGACGAAAACCGCACCAGGATGCGTGAGCGCGGGAGCCAACAGCGCGAAGACCCGTTCGCGCAGAACAGGTGTGTGGTGAGCAGGTGATGTGGTCACGAGTCGACTTCCCCATCGACCGGGACTGTGAAGTCCCGAGCGGCTAGGACTACGCCCAGCCTGCAACGACGACGGACAACACGTACAAGATGCTGCCGGTGGCAACACCCGCCACCATGACGGCAACCCCGGTCCGAACCGGTCCTAGCCCTGAGATCGTTGTCGTCTGCGAGACCGTGGTCTCGTCAATTACTGCCATTCTGGCTCCTCGTTCGCGGTCGAGTAGTGCTGGAGTGAACTGCTGTCGAGCGTTGCCGGGCGTTGACCCTCACCGTCCCGGTCAGGTCCCCGCCCGCTTTGCGCGTCCTGGCACCGGGGAAGGGGTGCCAGGGGGCGCCCAGCGGGTGGGGGCCTCACCGCAGGTGGGTTACAACACCCCGGGAATCACCTCCTCGTCGATGCCGGAGAAGTCGTCCTCTTGTCGACCCAGGTAGGTCTGCCACGTCGCGGCATCCCAGATCTCCGCGGTACTCCCGTTGCCAACGACGATGACGTCGCGGTCGAGGCCGGCGTACTCGCGCAGTGCGGTGGGGACGGTGACCCGGCCCTGACGATCGGGGATCTCGTCGGAAGCCCCGGAGAACAGCACCCGCAGGTAGGCACGGACCCGAGCGTCGGATCGGGAGGCTTCGTTCAGACGCTCGGAATAGGCCGCGAACTCCGCCGCCGGCCAGACCACGATCGAACGGTCCTGACCCTTGGTGAGGACCAGGCCGGCCGCGAGTTGCTCGCGGAATTTCGCCGGCAGAACCAGCCGGCCCTTGTCATCGAGCCGAGGAGCGTGGGTGCCCAGGAACACCGCGCACCACTCCCCTCATTCATCCCTTGCGTCACATACATCACTCAGGTAACCCCAAGTGCCGCCACTCTACTCCACTTTGCCCCACCGTCAACCCTCTCATGGCACTTTTATCCCCAGTTGCCCCACTGCGGTCCAGTCGCCGCCCACAGCCCCGTATGCACCCCGCCCGGTCGCCGGGAACGCGCCGGCTCACCTCTTACGATCGGATCCGCCGGAGCCCGCCTACAGTTCAGCGAGTGACCCGCCGGTTCCTTCCCGCGCTCGCCGTGTGCCTGGCGGGCGCGATGGCCATCGCCGGGTGCAGCACACCTGGATCCGCTCCGGTCCCTGACCTCGCGAGCCCCACATCCCCCCAAAGCCCGAGCTCGACCCCAAGCCCCACCCCGACCCCCACACCTACCCCTACGCCAACTCCTACCCCGACCCCCACACCCACCCCTACGTCTCCTCTCGACGGCCTCCCGGATCCCACTCCTGGGCCGGTCCTTGCCGTCAAGCTCGACAACACCCGCAACGCTCAGCCGCATGCCGGTCTGCACAGGGCGGATGTCGTCTACATCGAGGAGGTGGAGTACGGCATCACCCGGTTGGCGGCGGTCTTCGCCGACGACGTCCCCAAGAGGATCGGCCCCGTCCGGTCTGCCCGAATCACCGATATCGATCTGCTCGCCCAGTACGGCTCTCCGGCTTTCAGTTTCTCCGGGGTGCAGCGCAAGATGTGGCCGGTCATCGCCGACTCCACACTCATCGACATCTCACCCAACAAGGCGGCGTCCGCTTACGGACGCGACTTCTCGCGGCGAGCCCCGTACAACTACTTCCTCAATGGCAAACAGGGACTGAAGGCTGCACCCGACGCTTCGATCGAACGCGATATCGGGTTCACCTTCGATGAAAGCCCTCCTCCTGGCGGAAAGGTCGGGCTGTCAGCTCGAGTGGAGTGGCCGGCTGCCTCTGCTGAGTTCCGCTACGACCAGGCGTCGCGGCTGTATCTCGTTGATCTCAACGACCGCCCCGCACAAGCCGAAGAACATGACGATGGGCAACGAGCCGCAACGGTGGTCATCCAGTACGTGAAGCAAACTCCCTCGGCCTTCTTCGACAAGGGAGGCGGGAACACCCCGCACGCGGAGACGATCGGTAAGGGCCGTGCGGTGATCTTGCGCGACGGTTTGCGCTACGACGCCCGCTGGCAAAGGCCCGATGCGGATTCCGGCACCACCTTCACCACTGCCGACGGAGAACCGATGGCTTTCAAGCCCGGCCAAGTCTGGGTTGCCCTCGCCGACAAGAAGCGCGAAGCCGCCTTGTTCCCCGCGCCTGCTGACGAATCGAGCGACAGCGAAGCCTCAGCGCAGTAGCAAGCTCACGAACCCGTCAAAGGTTCTTCCGGCGCCTGGCAAGGCACGACAGTGCGCACACCCTCGCTGTCATATGCGTACACCGCCCATTGACCGAAGTCCGCGGCAATCGCGACACCCAGATCGATCGGCATTCCCCACGCCAGCCAACCAGGTTCACGCCAGGTTCCATCCGCGGAGAAGCCATCGGCCGGCCACACCTCATAACCCGAGTCCACCAAGATCTCATGCAGGCGCTCATTGGCTGCCTCATTCTCCGCCCACGACGGCCGCTCGGTTCCCGGGTTGTAGGCCGTTAAGACGATGGCCGTCTGACGACGCGCCAAGCACTCCAACGACGGATCGACCCACTCGCGGTTCACGGGGTCTTCCGCACTCACCAGTGCCTCTTCATAGATGGCGAAAAGTGCGGCGTGTTCGCTCATTCGAACATCATGCCAATTGCCCTGCTCTTCGGGCCAGGCCATACTCAAGGTGTGCCAACGCTCTCCTCATCTGCAATCGGCGGTCGCACTCGGTCCGGCTGGAGCATCGCTTCTCAGGATTCCTTCTTGTCCATCGCCTCGACGGGATCGGTGTTGTCCATCGGTTCTGTCGGCTCGGCACTGTCGATCGGCAGCATCGGTTCCTTCGCATCGGCGTTCAGCGTCGGGAGTTTCGCGAGCCTGGGCAGTGCCCTATCGGGTCTATCGCGCTTGTCGCTTATGTCGTGGCGCTCCCGCCACTCGGTCTTGCGTGCCCGCTAGCGGCGGGTGCGAGTAGTTCATGTGCCCGTGACAGACTTTCCTACCCCCTAACGCGCCCGGGTGGTTCACAGGAAGGCGACCGGTGTCCGGCAACGTCCGCGAGGAGCAGGAATTCGTCGATAGGGCAACAAGCCTCGTCAACGACCACATCTCCTACCTCTCCTCGCGTATCGACGCCACCAAGCGGGCGCCGAGCACCGGGACAGGTCAGGACGAACTCGAGCGCGAGGCCCATCTCGACAACCTGCATCAGCAATTGAACGCAGCGCTAGCAGCCCGCAAGCGCATTTGCTTCGGTCGTTTGCGATTCACGACCGGAGAGGACAACCATGTCGGGCGGATCGGTTTGCGCGGTGAAGACGGTGAAGTAGTCCTGCTCGATTGGCGGGCACCGCACGCCTCCGCCTTCTACCGGGCCACCATGAAGGACCCCATGGGTTTGGCTCTTCGGCGTCGTATCGCATCGAAAGTAACCAGCGCCGGTCCGGAAGTCACCCACGTCGATGACGAAACCTTCGAGTCCGACTCCGTGATCGATACCGCGGCTGCCCAGGCGCTCGACGCGCCTCGCGAAGGACGGATGGCCGACATCCTCGCGACGATCGCTGCGGACCAAGACGCAATCATCCGCAGTCCACTCGATGTGGTGACGGTTGTCGAAGGTGGACCTGGAACCGGTAAGACGGTCGTTGCGCTGCACCGGGCCGCGTGGCTGCTTTACACCTATCGGGAGCGCCTGTCTCGCGACGGCGTACTCATCGTGGGCCCAAGCAGCGTCTTCTTGCAATACATCGACCAAGTGCTTCCAAGCCTCGGGGAAACCGATGTCGTGCTCCTCACCCCCGACCAGTTCTACCCTGCGGTGCGGCCGACCGCTGACGATCGCCTCGAGGTCGCGCGCATCAAGGGCGATGCTCGGATGGCGCGAGTCATTGCATCCGCAGTTGCCGCCCGGGTCAGGATTCCGAGCTCGGATCTCATCGTTCGCACCACCACGGGAAGCACGGTGCGTATCACCGTCGATCAACTGCACCAAGCCGCCCGGGGGTTATCGAAGTCGCGGAATTTCCATGACGGTCGGGATCCGTTCTTGCGCCGGGTGCTGGCAGTGGCGGCTAAGAATCTCGCTCGCGATACCGGTCACGACCCGGATGACGACGACTACTGCCAAGACGTGGTCGCCTCACTCGTGGAAGACGCGAATATGCGCCGGGAGTTGAACCTCATGTGGCTACCCACGACCGCGGAGCGGGTAGTCCACCAACTGCTGACGAACGAGGAAACGTTGCAGGCAGCGGCGAGCTCCGTGCTCTCCGAACACGAATGGCGTTCGCTGCTGCGCGAACCCCAAGCGCCGTGGACACGAGACGACGTCCCCTTGCTCGACGAAGCGGCCCATGCCCTCGGACCCTGGTCGCCACCCACGGCTCCTGATTCCGAGCCCGCGGGTTACCGGGAGCTTCGAGCCGAGGATGCCTACCGGGTCAGGCCGGATCGGGGCGATCAGCCTCGATCCACGCTCGCCGAGCGGGCGCTCGATGACCGGGAATGGGTCTATGGCCACGTGATCGTCGACGAGGCGCAAGAACTCAGCGCCATGGCTTGGCGGGCTATCGCTCGTCGCGCCACGCGCAAGTCGATGACCGTGGTGGGTGACCTCCAGCAGGCTGCACACCCAGCCGCGGCCCGGAACTGGGATGCAGCCCTCGGCTGGGCCGGCGACCGCGTCGAGCGCCACACGCTCACGGTCACCTACCGCATCACCCGGCAGATTGCCCAGGCAGCAACAGACCTACTTCGCCAGGCAGGTGGTACTCCCCCGGAGTTGACACCCATTCGCGATGGACCTCCCGTGCACCGGGTGGAGTTGACGATCGACGAACTCGCTGACTACGCGAAAACGGCTGCGCGTCCGGACGGACGCAGTGCGGTGATCGTCGCCGATGAAACCTTCGACTCCATGCGCAACTACCTTCCAGGAGAACACTTCGGCTTCGATGCAGCAGCACTCGATGCTCCGATAGCGGTCGTGACTGCGCAGCAGTCCAAGGGCCTGGAGTTCGACTGCGTGATGGTGGTCCAACCGGGATTGCTGAGTGAACAACACCCGTTGGGTGCCGACATCTACGTTGCGGCCACCCGGGCTACCCAGGAACTGCACCTGGTGACGATCGCTCCGGGCGATTACTCCTAGCGGTGATCGCGAAAGACAAGCACCGGGCAGGGCGCGTGGTTAACGCAGGCATTGGCGACCGATCCGATGTGCACGTCCGGGAGCGCGCCGTGCCCGCGAGCACCCACCACCAACAGTTCCGCGCCTTCCGCGGCCAGGGTCAATGCCTGCGCTGGACGCTCAGGGACGAGCCGCGCCTCAACTTCGACACCAGGAACCTGCTGGACTGCTCGCAGGACACACGCATCGAGCATCTCCTGCGCATCGCGCGCGTAATCCGCCTCCGAGTAGGTGGGTGCGATGTAGATCGTCCACGGGGCGACATAGCCGGTCACGGCCACTACCCGCAGGCTGCGCTCTGCGGCAAAGCGCATCGCCCACTCCAAGGCCTGCTCACTGGCCGCCGAGCCGTCAACCCCTGCTACTACGAAACCCATAGCAACCCACTCCCCTCACTATGCACGTGACGCTAACCGTCGGACTGGCGGTGAAGCAATTACTGCATCGGTCACGCGCCGAGCAGACCTGAACCGCCTAGGGGTGATCCTGCGCGGCTGGCGGTATCTCCGTTCGGGAATCGCGCAGCGATTCGGTGACATCGGCCGGCATCTCGAGTTCGGTAGCGGAGACAACCCCGAGTTCCTTCATCCGCCGCGCCTGCACCATCACGCGACTGTCGAAGGACCCTACGAAATCGTTGTAGCCCTTGACGGCACTGGTGAGTCCTCGACGCACCGTGGCTAGGTGCTCCACTGATTTCTCGAGTCGAGCGAGCATCTCCGCGCCGGCAGCCCGGATCTCCTCCGCGTTATCGGCCATCAACTTGCGTTGATACCCGAATTGGATTGTCCGCAGCATGCCCAAGATGGTTGTGGGTGTCGCCAGCACAACGTTGCGCGAGAAAACCTCCTGTAGCAGCAGGCCGTTTACTTCCAGTGCCGCAGATAACAAGGACTCCAACGGCAAGAACATGACGACGAATTCCGGGGAGGTCGAAGACTCCCAATAGCGCTTTCCGGACAGTTCCTTGGCACGCGCCAGGACGTCGTCGGCGTGCTTACGCAGGTAGGAATCGATGACCGTTGGGTCCTCTGCCTGGATCGCCTTCCAGTAGGCGTCGAACGGAAATTTCGCATCGATGAGGATCTCCCCACCACCGGGCATGTCCACGACCACGTCAGGTCGGGCCGCCCCGGACTCCGTTGCTCGCGAATCCTGCCGCCGGAAGTGCACTCCCTCGACAAGCCCCGAATGTTCCAGCAACTGTTCCAGTTGCATCTCGCCCCATTGTCCGCGTGATTGCCCCGAACTCATCGCGGAGACGAGTTGCTTGGTAGCTGTCTCCAACGACGCGTAGTTGCGCTGGACACCTTCGATTTGGGTGCGTAACTCCGCCGCGGTCTTCACCCGTTCCATTTCCGCGGTGTGGGACTGTTTGCGCAAGCCTTCGAGGGCTTCACGTACCGGCTCGAGTCGATCCTCCAGCGCCTTCGCGGATGTCTGCTCGCCTTGCAGCTTTTCGCGTTCTGCGCGCAACAACTGCACCTGTCCCTCGGCCTGCGCGAGTTGCCCCTGTGACGCGGCGAGTTCGGCCGCCGATTCGGCGCGCACTGTGCTGATGCGCTCTTCGGCTCGTAGCGCCGCCGTCCGGCTGGCCAGCAACCAACCGATCAGTAGACCCACGGCCATCGAGATCAGCGCCAGCACCACGACGACGACCACGGTCACACCGGCAGTATCGAGCTCCATCGCGGCACCTCCTCAGGCTGCCGTCGCAGGGTATCCCTGCCCTGTGACAGCGCCGGCGGCCTGGCATCGGCGCATCGTCGATGCGCGGATGCCGGCTAACTCGGGACGGAGCAGGCCGGCGTAGCCCCGGGAAGACGATCCTTGTGCCGGTACATCCACGGACCGATCCGCCGCATCAAGTGCCGCATACCGGGGGCCAGCAAGAAGGCGCCAACGAAGCGGTAGGGCGCGCCGGAACGCCGCAGCATGCTGCCCATGCCCAGTGGGCCGATCAGATAGCGGCCATCGACGTCCACGAATACCGGTCCCTCATGGACCGCGCTGTCGGGAATCCCCCATTCGGCGAGGTCCACGCTCTGCCACGGGACGATGTCCACCGGCGGATCTACGTGCTTGCGAATGGCATCCGTGCCTTGCTGGCACACGCCGCAATCGGCGTCGAATAGGAAGCCGGGACGCTGGCTGATCCGGGGCGGAGGCGGCGATGTCTTCATGGCTCCAGCATACCCCAGGGGGTATCTGCTCGCACGTTAGTCGGAGACGGGGACCAAACCACTAGCCACCCGCAGCAGTTGCCGATACGACAATCCGTTGCTGTCAATCTGGACAGTCGTGGCGCGCGGTTCACCATTGACCGTGGTGCGCGCCAGTACCTGCGCTACCCCGCCGAACCGCGCGACGTCAGCACGGGCGCAACGCAACACAGTGCCCTGCGGCGGCTGTGCTGACTGGGCTTGCGATTCCGGCTGGCGACAGTTCGCGAATATCCGAGCGCGCACCACGCGGGTCGCCCCCGGACGGCCGATCCGAATCCGTTCCGAGCGCACCAGGCCCGCGGTGTCATGTTCGATGGGCTCGGCTGCCCACCGAGTCTGCGCCGCCTTTTGTGCCAACGTGAAGCTCGGCACCCGCTTGCCATAAGTCGAGCCGGCGAAAGTGGCCCGCTTGCCGCCCTTGCCGTAAGCGATCACATCAATCGGGCCATTGCGGCGTAGCCCGGCGGTATACGTGGGACGCCACAAGACGGTGTTGTCGTCGAGAACGGCTACCGCTCGGCCGTAGTTGGTCGAGCCACGGACAACATCTTCCGCCGCGGTTGCGACAACCGGAGTGAGCAAACCGGCCAGCAGGGCGAGCACAACGGCGCCCGCTAGGCGTCGGGGCTTCGGCCTTCGCGGTCGGATCACGGGGCGCAGGTTGAAAAAAGCGGGCACCGGTTCACTGTACGTCTCGCACGACGACACTCACCCGCGAGCACCACGAGCACCGCGTCAAGGTGGCCTGATACCGCGTGCCAGGTGGCAGTGAACGCTCGACCACAGCGTTGAACTGTCCGTCTTCGACCGGAACGGTCGAGTCCGTGCGCCACCGGTCCGCACCCGGTGTTCGGTAGCGGATTCGCACGAAACCTGTCGCGTCCGCTTCGCCGGCCCGCACCTGACCGGCAATCCGTACCCCACCTTTGGTGGAACGAGCGGTGACCGACGTCATCTCCGATACAGCCGGCCGGACCCAGAAGGTAAGCGGATCCAAGGCGACGGACTGCTCGCTGTCGGGCGAGATAGCGCGGATGGTGGCATCGAGCCGGTACTCACCCGTTCCATCGGCTGGGCAGACGAATATCTCATCCAGCAGGTCGCCGGAGACCGGATCGCCGGGCAGGACCAAGAAGGTGCCTTCATTACTGGTTCCGGGCTTGGTCACGAGGGTCTCCCCGAGTAACGAGGTGTCATCCGCCCGGCCGAATGTGGCCAGGATCGGGATGAACAAACACTCCGAATCGAGGAACTGCCAATCGTTGTCCATCGCTATCGACACCGTGGCGGTCGACACCGAGCCTGGAGGTGTCGTCACAATCTCGGCCGAGGCAACACCCGATGCGACTGTCAGAAGTGCGACCGCGCACCCACCCGCGAAGACGGGTCGCAGGCGCCTTCTCATGTCTTGTCACCCTTTCGGGGGTGCAGCACACGATCGATGCCGGCCGCAATTCGTTCGGCCTTTCCCTGCACCTGCGACTGTTGATCGGCCACTTGGTCGCGCTGTTGAGCAAGTGGAGCAACCTGACCCGTGCTCGTACCCGTTGACCAGTCATGGACCACGCTGGTGCGCAGGACAACGTCCTGCACACTGCGATTGCGTCGGCTCACCAAGATCCACAGGATGCCGACCTGGAACACCACACAAAATGCCGAACGAACGGCGGCCACTTTCCAGTTAGGTCGACCGCCCCGACGATCCAGCACCCGCACGCCCATGAGGTTCTGGCCAAGACTGCGACCGCTCGTAGTCCATGTCCAGGTCCAATACAGCCACATCAGGAAATACCCGCCGAGAACGAAATATCCCGGTCGTGGCATTCCGTAGTCGACGAGCGGGTTGAAGACCAACAGGAACAGCCAGACACCGATCCAAATCCCGATCATGATGGCCCCCACCACCACGACGTCGATCACTGCGGCGATCGTTCGTGTGAAGAATCCCGCCCGTTCACCTTGGAGGGCGCGAGCTGCCACCGGCAGAGTCTGCAGCGTGATGCCGTCATCTACATCATGCGTGCGCCGATAATCGCGAAACGTGGTCACGT
>Ga0209953_1000142_pt1 | contig 27555 bp, 25 predicted proteins | sample SalPonred_H2O_MG_FD_185713 | JGI IMG/M metagenome (GOLD analysis project Ga0209953, IMG submission 185713) | Salt pond water microbial communities from South San Francisco under conditions of wetland restoration - Salt Pond MetaG... | ecosystem: Environmental > Aquatic > Non-marine Saline and...
CCTGCGCAGCGGCCCTGGGGTCGATCCAGTGGATGAAGGACAACGATGCCTGCGGCATCGCTCGGGAAATCGAAGGCATCATGCTGCCGAGGCTTTCTTCGATGCAGGAGAACTTCCCGCAGATCGGAGACATCCGCGGACGCGGAGCGATGCTGGCGTTCGAACTCATCGAGCCCGGCACGATGAACCCGAACGCCGCATTAGCCGGCGATCTGAACAAGTACTGCCACCGCAACGGAGTGGTCACGCTGACAGCCGGCACCTACGGCAACGTCTTCCGTTTCCTGCCACCGCTCACGATGCCGCGGCATCTGTTGGAAGAAGCGCTTTCGATTCTCGAGAGGGGCTTGGAGTCACTAACCTTGAGCGCCACCCCCTAGGGGGCCTGCACCACCCTGCACTCTTGTTCACCGAGTCCACTAATTGACAAACGCACAACATCTCCCTCTGTGAGATACGCAAAGCGCCCCGAAAGCGCCACACCTTGAGGCGTGCCCGTATTGATGAGATCTCCCGCATCCAGCAGCATCACATGGCTCAGATGCATCAATATGTCCGAAACGCTGAAGATCATGTCACTCGTCGATGAATCTTGACGTGGATTCCCGTTCACCCAGGATTGCAACCTCAAGTCCTCCAGGTCATGAACCGAAGAGACCGGTACCAAGTACGGCCCGACTGGGTTAAAGGTCTCCCAGGACTTCCCCTTGGACCACTGGCCGCCGGAACGTTCAATCTGCCAATATCGGTCGCTCACATCATTGGAAATGGTGATGCCTGCGATGCACTCAATCGCCTCTTGCGGGGTCGACAACTGCCTCGCCCGCTTCTTGAGGATGACACCGAGTTCCACCTCCCAGTCCAGCTTTGCGGAGCCAGGTATGGGATGGATGTCGTCATTCGGCCCCACCACCGCACTCGGATGCTTGAAGAAAATGATGGGCTCTTCGGGTGGCGCCGCTCCAGACTCAGCCGCGTGAGCGGCATAGTTCTGCCCGATGCACACAACAGTACGAATATCGGCGACCGGCGGACCGACGCGGAGCCCGGTGATGTCTATGGCGGGCAGTTCCCCCGCCTCCAGCGCGCTACTTATGCGCGTGAGACCGTCATCGCTGAGAAATCGCACATCCACATCGGTCGTCAGCGGACGCAGGTCGAAAGCGGATCCATCCACAAGAACAACGGGTGTCTCCGCTCCTACTGGACCCACACGCATAACATTCACGACTTTCCTACTCCTTCGCTCTCGCAATTCCGATGGGTTAGATCAGCGGAGGTTCGGCGCCAACAGGATCTTGCTCGCGTCACGCGAATACGAGGCAAGTTCCTTGAAGACATCTGGACCAGCTGCTAGCGGCTCAACCGCGTCCACGAGTGCAGACGCCGTCTCGACGTTTCGACCTAGCCAATCGACGGTGGACTGGAAGTCCTCCATTGAATAGCAAAACGTGCCGATCAACTCGCGTTCTCGCACGGAGATGTCGAACGCACTCAGCGACAATTGGGGTTCCGCCATGCCTATCAAAATCAATCGCCCGCCACGCCCGGTTACCTGCAGACCCTGGCTGATGGAATCGCTGGAACCGACAGCATCGAAAATTGTCTCAATGACCATGCCTGCCTCGGCGATCATCGCCGCCAGATTTTCCGGGGCCACCGCGGTGAATCCCAACGACTCCAGCAAGGCGCGACGCGAGGCTAGCGACTCGGATACGACGATGTCCGAAATTCCAGCTCGTGCAGCCCCGAGTGCAACCGCCTGGCCTATCGGGCCTCCGCCGATCACGACGATCGCCTCATCTGGCTGCAATCGGGCTCGTCGTACCGCATGCCAACCCACCGCAAGAGGCTCAACCAGCGCGCCCAGATGCTCAGGGGTTCCCTCGGGAAGCGGCAGGAGATTCGCCATCGGAGCAACCATCAACTCGGCAAAGGCAGCGTCCCATTCGGGAACCACACCGATCACCCGCAGCGATTCACATCGCTGCTCCTCATGCTGCCGGCACGCCGAGCAGCTACCGCAAGAAATAGCGGGGTTGACCACGACGACCTGACCCTCGTGAAGGTGGTCGCTGCTGGCGCCCAGTTTCTCGATCCGTGCCACCGTCTCATGGCCCATGACCTGCTCGGGATGCCGCCTGCCGGTACGTCCTGTGTATCCGTGCAGATCACTACCGCACACTCCGGTGGCGATCACTCGCAGCAGCGCCTCACCCGGCTCCGGGTCGCGAACATCTCGTTCCTCGATCTGCAGTTCCCACGGACTCTTAAAGACCAATGCCCTCATGATGCCTCCTCACTCCAGGTTTCCCGAAGTTCCGCAACTGCCCGCACACCCCGCACCACGGCCTCACTGCTGTTGGCCAGGGAAATGCGAACCCACCCATTTCCGTTCTCACCGAAAGCGGTTCCCGGCGCCAACGCGACCTGTTGGCGTTTGACCAACTCCAATGCGAACCGATCGCTATCGCGCCCATCGATAGAAACCCACAGGTAAAAAGCGCCCTCGGGCTCCAGATAGGACAAACTCATCTCTTGGCACACCCTGAGCGCCGCGTCCCGACGCCCTCGATAGGCCCCAACCATCTCCCCTACACATTCCTGGGAACCCGTCAATGCTCCGAGTGCGGCGTACTGAGCAGGACCCGAGACGCACGAAATAAGGGGCTCTTGCACCTTGGACAGCGTCTCGGCTATCGACGAGGGAACTGCGGCATAACCCACACGCCAGCCGGTCATGGCGTAGGTCTTGGAGAAGCTGTACGTCGAAATGACGCGTCCTTCCGAATCCACCAAAGAAGGGCTAGGACAAGAATCCGCAAAGACGATCTGGTCGTAGCACTCATCGGAGACGATCAATAGGTCATTTTCGCTCGCTACCGCGTACAAGTCCTTCAAAAGTGCCATCGTTGGAACAGACCCGAGCGGGTTCGACGGGAAGTTCACGAGCAGGACCCGGGTCCGATCCGACACCCGCTCGCGAATGTCCTGAGGATCGGGCAAGAAGCCGTTTTCCGCCTTCAATGGGTAGAACACGGCCTTCGCTGAGAGGAGGTCGGCCATCATTCGAAAGTTCGGCCAGCCTGGATCCGGAAGGAGGATTTCATCACCCGGATCGAGCATGGTGACCAACGAGGCGTAAATCGCCTCGACTGCTCCGGCAGACACGATTACCTGAGTCGGGTCCACCTGGTACCCGTTGACTCTGGCGATCTTCTCCGCCAAAGCTTCGCGCAGCATCGGTATGCCGGCGTTGGGTGAATAACGAGTGGCTCCGTCCGCAATCGCCTGCCTGCCAGCCTCCCGGACATGCTCAGGAGTCGCGAAATCCGGCTCACCCACCTCCAAATGCACACACTCCGGTGTCCTCCAAGCCAGATCCATGATCTCCCGGATGCCTGACCTAGGCATTTGCGCAACGGATTGACGCGCTCTCATGAGTCGCCTTTCACCTCTATTCTTAAGATTCGCTCGGCATTTGCACCTAGCAGTAGATCCATGTCGGAAACGCCGATCCCCGGCAGTTGCTGAGGGGGAAGATCGATGAGTGCGCGGTATCCCGGCTCGTCCTTGATCCAGGGCCAGTCCGAGGCCCACATGAGCCGGGTCGGGCCGAAGGCCTCCAGCAATCGCCGCGAGACACCACGGAGATCCTCATAGGGATAACTCTCGCGACTGAACGCATAGTGCCCACTGAACAGTGCTGCCACGTTCGAATGCTGTGAGAGTTTCTCGACTAATTCGAAACTCGGAGGTGGAATCGCTGTATCAATCCGTGGCCGGCCCCACTCGTCGCACGCGAATCCGGATTGGCAAAAGCCAAGATGGTTGAGGACGACCGTGAGATCGGGGTAGCGCTCGATGACACCAGCCAACGCTCGCAACTGGTGTTCATCGGAATAAAACCAAGCTGCAACTCCGGACCGCTCGAGTTCTGCGAGCATCTCCAGGAACGGAGCAGGCACCTCACCGGATGCATCGGCACCTAACGTCCAGACCCGAAAACCCACGAGAGGCAGTGCATCCAATCGTCGCCGCAAATCCTCAACGGGCGAAGGGGCCGTGGTATCCATCACCGCGACGGCTGAGAACCGTCCGGGGTGCTGGTTCATCGCATGGATGACGTACTCGTCATGGTCATCAAGACTTACCAGAACTGAGTGCGACACTCCTTCTGAGTCGGCATACCTGAGGTAATCATCGACCTCCGCTCGTCGTCCCTCGGGATGGAGCGGATGAACGCCCCGCGGGTACTCAGCACTCAGGGCCGTGAACAAGTGCATGTGAGCGTCGACGATGGTCCTAGTCACTAAGGGACCTCCCTACCAGTCTGCGCAGTTCCTCCTGGGTTCGCGCTCGCTCACCGGCCAGATCGGAGAACAGCCTGCCTCCGATTCCCACTGCTACCGCCCCTGTATCCAGCCATGTTGTGGCCGTCTGGACACTGACGCCTCCCGTGGGAATGAAGGACACGGAATCGAATGGACCATGCAAAGAGCGCAGATAGTCGGTACCGAGTGAACCGGCCGGAAACAACTTCAGCAGAGTCATCTGCACCCTGATTGCCTGCTGGATCTCCGATGGAGTCATCACGCCTGGCAAATGCGCAATGTCCGCTCGCTCGCATGCCTCAACCACATCGACGTCAAGACCGGGAGCAACGGTGAAGGTGGCACCCGCCGCAGCCGCTTCCGTGACGTGCGAACGTGTCAACACCGTTCCTACCCCCACCTCGGCAAAACCCACTTGCCGGGCTTGATCGACAACCGCCGGCCAGTGTGGAGTGTTGGTGGTCACCTCGACCATCTCGATGCCTGATCCGGCGAGCCACTGCAGCGTTTCCGCGGGATCGGCTCCGGCACTCTCGCCTCGCATGATGGCAATCACGGGCAGCCGAGTTTTAAGCCCTTCTTGGAACGCCACTTGTCGCGTGAATGTCATCGGCGAACCCGACGCTCATCGAAGGAACAGATCTCATCTCTACGAAAGTTCGCCGAGTCCCCTGGATGGGTCTGCACCCAGGCAGAGGCCCGAGCGGCATAGGCGGCGGCCAGCTGCGGATCAACTCCTTGCTCCAACGAGGCGATGAAGACGCCTGCACCGGCATCTCCTGCTCCGATCGGGTCGACGATTCGACCCTCGCTCTCAGCGTCGACATTCACGTTCTCACCGACTACCCGGATGGAGTTCACGCCCTGGCCACCAACACGCCCGTGCCGGTCCGCGATGACCACGTACTCCAGGTCGAAATCAGCAATAGCCTTCCGAGCCGCTGCAACCGAGTGATCACCCATACCGAGGATGTCTCGCAAGTCATGGGGTGAAGCGAAGAGCACATCGATTTGCGGCAGGATCTTTTCCACCCAGCCCTGCATGTCCTGGACCGTACAAAGCTTGCTGCGGTGGTTGATCTCGAAATAGCGGCGACGGCTGCCCCCGGGAGCCAACACCGCGTCGACCAATTCACGTGGCCCCTCACCAAGAGCCAAGGTGATGCCTGAAGCGAATACCGCTGTCGACTGCCCGAGGAGGCCCGCCACATCGAAGTCGGCCGGGCTTGCGTAGCAGCAAGCCGAACCACTCCGGTCGTAGGTGACGGTTACACCGCGCGGTTCCGCGCCGATTTCAATGAAGTAGGTACCGACTCGCTCAGGACCGTGGGCAATCACCGGTTCGACACCATTGGCACGAGCGTGGGCTACGATTCGGTTTCCCAGCACTGAGTCGGGCAATCGGCTGACCCATCTGCTCACCAAACCCATGCGACTGGCAGCGATGGCGCTGTTTAGCTCTGCTCCCCCCACCCCGAATTCGAGAAAGCGGCTGTCGACCAAGGCTCCTCCGTCTGCTGGCGACAGCCGTAGCATTGCCTCCCCCACCGTCAAAAGAGCTGATTCGGTCATGTTCGAGAACCCCTCTTTGCTACGAAAAAGGCGATAGCGAGGACGATGATTGCTCCCCGGAAAAGCCCCTGGGTGTACTGAGAAACACCGATCATGTTTAACGCGTTATCTATCAGGACTAGCAATACAGCGCCACCAATAGCACCGATAAGTCGTCCCCGGCCACCAAGGAGGGAGGCCCCGCCGATGATGACTGCCGTGATGGCAGACAGTTCGAGACCCTCACCCGTGGTTGGGGCGCCTACACCAGCGCGCGACACTTGAGCGATGCCCGCGGTGACCGCGAACAGCGAACACAGCACCATCGCCCAAGTGATAACCGGACCACTATTCACGCCTGATCGTCTCGCCACTTCCTTGTCGCCACCGACCGCATAGAGCCGTAAGGAAAGTCGGGCGAAATGGAACCACGCGAACAGCAGGGCCAACATGACCAAGAGAGTGATGAACGCATAAGGAATAGGACCAAAGGAGCCGTAGAAGAAGTTGACAACGCTCGTTGGAACACTGCCTACGCCCTTCACCGTGTACGCCAGCACTAAACCTTCCAGAACAGAGAACATGCCGAGAGTGACGATAAAGGCCGGCGCCTTGAAAACCACGATGAACAACGAGTTCACCAGGCCAACTGCCAGTCCGATCGAGTAGGCGAGCGCGGCGGCTATGAGGAACTTCCCCATGTCCCCATCTCCGATGCCAGAGACTAGAACCGCAGTTAACTTCACGAGTGCCGCGACGGACAGATCGATCTGTCCAGCGATGATCGCGATGAACAACCCACAGGTGATGATGATCAACGGAATCGTCTGGCCAAGGACGTTCGGAATATTGCGCTCAGTCAAGAACGTGTCGGAGGTCAACGATGCCACTGCCGCGAGAACAGCCACGAAGATCCACACCGCGTAACCATTGATGAACAGACCCGAAACGCGTTCCTTCACGGTCGTCATGCATTCCTCGCTGAACTCAGCGACAGGACATTGGATTCAGACGCTTCCTCACCAACCAACTCACCGACCACTATGCCGTCGTGTACGACCAGGATCCGATCGGTTAGCGCCAGGACGTCCTCGATTTCCGAACTCACAACGATGACCGCAGCACCTCCTTGAGCCACCTGACCGACGATGTCGATGATCTCCGACTTTGCGCCGACATCAACGCCTCTCAGGGGTTCATCTAAAAGCAGCAACTTGGGCTTAGTGCTTATGCACCTGGCAAGCACCACCTTCTGTTGGTTGCCGCCCGACAGTAGACGCACCTCCTGGCCCGGCCCAGCCGTCTTGATCGACAAACGCTCGATCATTTCGTAGGTGTGCTTGCGGCCAACCACCGACCGCAACCAACCCCAATTCGCCAGCCGACGAAGTATGGACAAGGTCACGTTGTTGAGCACAGACTGATTCAAAATCAGGCCAAGGCGCTTTCGATCCTCCGGCACCAAAACGATTCCTTCCGAGATAGCGCCGCGGGGTGATCGCACACGAATTTCCCTGTCACCCAAATGGACCGTCCCCACGATTGGCGGTTGCAGGCCGGCGAGCATGCGCAGGATCCGGGATCGCCCAGAGCCCGTCAGTCCGGCAATTCCCAGGATCTCTCCCGACTGCACCGTGAAATCCAGCGTCTTGTCCGCCATACCGGGTAGCGAGACCCCGCTAACGACCAAACTCGGACCGGTGCTCGGTTCGGATTGTCCGGATTGCCACTTCGGTGGCGCGTCCAGCAGGACTTCACGGCCGACCATGGCCTTGATCATGTCCCCTTGCGTGAGGTCACCTCGTGGCTCGTCAAGCACTTTGCGGCCATCGCGCATGACACACACCTCGTCGGCGATTTCCGTGACTTCATCGAGGCGATGGGTGATGTACACCACCGCGATCCCGGTGCTCGTCAACCTGTGCACCATGGCGTACAGCAGAGATAGTTCATCGTCACCCAAAACCGCACTGGGCTCATCAAGAATGACAACGCGCGCATCTCGGACCAGGGCTTTCCCGATTTCCACCAACTGCTGGTTAGCGATGCTCAAATCGCCGACCGCCATTCGTGGATCGATGTCGGTGGCGCCTAGGACATCGAGAACCTCGCGAGCCTTCGTTTCCATAGCCCGAAGATCGATGAAACCAGCGTGTGACGGCTCGATCCCCAGGGTGAGATTTTGCGCAACCGTCATATTCGGCAGCAGGCTCAACTCCTGATATACGGCAACGACACCGCCCGCCAGAGCATCGCTGGGGCTTGAAAACCGCACTTCGGATGCGTCGAGGTGGATTGATCCGGCGTCTGGCTGCAGTACACCCGACATGATAGAGATCAGCGTTGACTTGCCTGCACCGTTTTGCCCCAACAGTGCATGTACCTTGCCTCCTTGCAGATCGAGATCTACGTCGATGAGCGCCGGTACTCCGGAAAATGCCTTACTGATACTCGACATGCGGAGGAGAGGGGCGTGGCCCCCCTCCCCCGCACCATTGCCGGAATCAGCAGAGGTTGAGTGAGACCAGGATGTCATCGCTCAGTTCCTCGGCTGGAATCCACAGATCGTCACTGCAGTCCATCCGTACGTAATCGTCAATCTCGGCATCCGTAAAGATGGGCACGTCGACGTTGACGAAGCTCGAAACCGGCTCACCCTGCAAAGCAGCGAGAGCGGTGTCGAGGCATTCGGCGGAGTGGGCCGGCGGGTATCCGATAGCCGCGAACTCGACGTTGTTCTCTTTCGCCAGCTTCAAGAACCCGTTGAGCGGTTCGGCCGTGATCGGCGGAACATCGAGTCCGGCTTCGTTGTATGCCTGGATCACGCCGACGTTCTGGAGTCCGCTGTCCGACCAGATCGCATCGATGGAATCGCCGTACTTACCGATCATCTGCTCCATGATGGTCTTGCCTTCAGTGGGCGACCAGTTCGTGTACTGGGAATCGAGCACCTCAATATCGGGGTACTGAGCGAATACCTCGTTCGCCCCCTCGAATCGACTCTCAGCGGTCGGCACACCGGGAATGCCAGCGAGCATCACAATGCTTCCGGATCCACCGATCTTCTGTGCGACCCACTCGGCAGCGAGAGCACCATTGAGGCGGTTATCCCGGTCTACTCGCGAGATGTTCGTATCGGTATCCACGATGCCCGTACACAGAACTACCGGCACGCCCTCAGCAGCAGCGCGCTCGATAGGCGCCTTGATCGCCGGACCCATGGGGGTGACGATGAGTGCATCGACACCCTTGGCGAGAAGATCATTGATGTCGTTGACCTGCTTGTCTTCCTGGCCGTCGGCGCCGGCGTATTCCAAGGTCACGCCTGCTTCCTCAGCCGCAGCCTTGAGGGTCTCGTCGTAGATGGTCGCCCACGAGTTAGTAGGACCCTGTGAAGCGAAGCCGATCGTGTAGGGCCCTTCCTTCGCGAACTGTGCGGTATCCACCTCGACGATCCCCGCATCCGTGGGGGTCAGCCCGGGGTTGACTAGTCCTAGCGCAGCCCAGTCCTCCTCCCACGCGGTTGCGAGTGCATTCGAGGACGCCTGCGCGTCCTCGCCTTGTTCCGTTTCGTCGACCGCTTCATCCGCGGTCTCCTCAGCCGCTGTCTCAGCGGCCGTTTCGGCAGCCGTTTCAGCGGCTGTCTCAGCTGAATCACTGCTGCCGCTTGAACATGCTGCAACAAGCGACGCTGCAGCAGCCAAGCTGACGATGCTCAGCATCTGATTTCGTCTAGTGCGACGAATCATGTGGTGCTCCCTTCCTACTTATCGTTGTCATTTTTTTGGCTTATCGACATGCGTGTCTGGAAATTCACCTAGACACGCATTGGAGCTGGTCTCTTCTTCCACTTTCGCCGCCAACTCGTTGTTTGAATGGCCACGGCCCCCGCGATGATCACTCCCTTGACAACGAGTTGCAGCCATTCCTGCGCTCCGGACAGCACAATCATGTTGAGTGCAGAAGCGATGATCAGGGCACCGATAGTGGAGCGCCCAACGCCGCCAATACCTCCCGCGAACGACGTCCCGCCAATGACCGCAGCGGCAATGGAATCAAGGTCGTAGCCGACGCCCAGATACCCGTCGACGTAACCGATATAGCCTCCAAGGAGAAGCGCGGCGAGAACGGCAAGTAGCGAGCAGGCCACATAGGCGCTAACCGTGACGCGGGCCGTCGGCACCCCAGCCAGTCGAGCGGCTTCAGGATTGCCACCGGTGGCGTACATCCACTTGCCCCAGACACTTTTCGTCAAAGCGATAGCAACGATGATGAGCGCAGCCGCAGCGATCAAAGTCGGTACTGGCAGCCCGAACCACCTCGCCGTGCCGACCGTCGCTAGAGCCGGAGGAACACTGCCACCCGGGACTCCTTGAGTCCACGCGGTCTGCACGCCGAGGATGAGGACAGTAGTGGCGATTGTGGCCACGAACGGCGGGACCCGTCGTGCAACCACCAGGAACGCATTGACGAGTCCGATAGCAACGCCAACGAGGATGGCAACCAAGACAGCGAAGAGGAGCCGGCCATCCGAACCTTCGCTGACGCGGGCAACGACCACCATGGTCAATGTGATGGTGGCACCAACGGATAGATCGACGCCCCGAACCAGCAGAACCACGGTTTGACCGGCTGCGACCAACGCCAAGATCGCAGCCTGGCGACTGAGGTTGGATAGGTTTGCAGGATTGAAGAATTCAGGCGCCACAACCAGGGCCGCAAGGATAACGACCACGAGGCCCAAAGCTGGCGTGAGCTTGGACCAGGCGACCCTGCGATCGCGTTGAGTGGTTGTGGCTGTGTTGCTCATTAGGACCCGCAGAAGTCCCGGATCAGTTCAGCGTAGATGGGAACCGATTGCTCCAGAGCCTGGACGCTCACTCGCTCGTCAGCAGCATGCGCGTATTCCAGCAATCCGGGCCCAAATGCGGGCAGCGTCGGTATGCCAAGGAGACCCTGCAACCACGCGGCATCCGTGGTCCCTGGGAACACACCCAGCGGTAGATTCCCACCGAGTGCGCGTTGGGCAGCCCGCTGGCAGCTCGCGACGATTGGGTCGTCGGCAGCGACCTCCGTGGGAGGAAGCCAATCACGAGGCGCATCCTCGAAGCGGGCGCTAGCGCGAATACCGCGCGCAGCGAAGGAGTCGAGGAACTCGCTTAACTCACGCTCGAAAATGTCCTTGTCCATCCCGGGAACGAGGCGAATATCGCTCGCGAATGTGGCGAGGCCGGGAACGACCCCGAATCCGACCCCCCCATCGACAAGAACACCAGCGTTGACTGTCGGGCCGGCTCCCAGGCTGTTGGCAGGGAATGAGGGCTCGAAGTCAGCAGCGAAGGCCGTAAGCACCTCGGCCATCGCCTGGGTGGCGAATTGGTACCCCTTGACCTTCGACAGGCTGGAGTGCCCCTGCCGACCCTCGACATCGATATAGATGTTCGTGATCCCGCGACTGATGACGTTCAAGGCATCCCAGTCACGCTGTATTCCACCTGGCTCTCCGATGACGATGGCGTCGGCGTCGACCAGGCCTTCTTCGGCAAGGTACCTCGATCCATAGCGCGACCCGTACTCCTCGTCCGCGGTTAGCACGAGCGTGAGCCGACCCGAGGCAAGTCCTTCGTTGACCACCTGCACTGTGGCCAGGAGCATCGCCGCGATAGCGCCCTTCATGTCACAAGTCCCAAGGCCGTGGAGGTTGCCCTCGATCACCTCGCCGACAAACGGGTCAGTCGACCAGTGGGCGTCACCCACCGGCTTCGTATCCAAGTGGCCACTTAGGGCGAGGTGACGGCCACCGGGACCGAAATCCAACGAGACTAAGACGTTCGGCCGTTCGGGCGTCATGCCGACGACGGTGACGTCGTCCAGGCCTTTCAGCAGACAGAACTCCTGCACGGCACTGGCCATGGCCCGCTCGTCGCCGGGAAGATTCGGGCTCGGTACGGATACGAAATGCTTCGTAAGTTCGACGACATTGTCCACAAGACACCTCACCGTTCCACTAAGCGGAACCCTGTTCCATCAACACCGCAAGGTATCCCCGCTCTTGCGCGCGGTCAACGGATTTACGCAGGAAAGCGATTACGAATCCGTAACCGTCGCGGCGACGACAACCGCGCTCCGCCGACAAACGGGCGAATCACACTGCCAATCAGCGTGGTGGTGCCAAACGATGCATACCGCCATCGACGTCGAGCACCGTTCCAGTCGCTGAACCGGCGCGTGGGTCCGCTAGATAACAGATCGCCAACGCAACTTCCTCCGCGGTTACCAGCCGCCCGATCGGTTGGCGACCCTCCAACGCTCTTCTTGCCTGCTCGGGATCGTCTGCCTGCGCTAGGAGTCGGGCAACCCAGGGCGTGTCGACTGTCCCCGGGGCAACAGCATTGACCCGTATTCCCTCGTGCAGGTAATCCGTGGCCATTGCAAGCGTCATTGCCAGCACAGCGCCCTTCGTCGCGGAGTAGACCACCCGATTAGGAATTCCAGTGTGGCTGGCGACCGATGCGAGATTCACGATCGCCGGGGTATCAGCACGCCGGAGATATGGGAGCGATATGCGCGAAACCCGGGCCACTCCGACAACATTCACATCGAGGGCATGCATCCATTGGTCGTCGGTGTTCGCATCGACTGCACCAACGCTGGAGACACCGGCGCTGTTGACCACTACGTCGATACCTCCGAGTTCGGCAGCGGCTCCTTGAACGGCTTTCTCGACCATTGCCGAATCACAAACATTGACCTCCGCGAAGCCGAGATCGGAATTAGTCGGGGCATTGATGTCCAAGGACACAACTCGGTAGCCGCTCTCAAGCATCATGAGACCGGTGGCTAGACCAATGCCCGAAGATCCACCCGTGATGATCGCTTTACGCGGCTTCCCATTCCCCGATGTCATGTCACTCATCGCCTCTCGCTGGTTTGCATGCGAAGCGTGCTTCGCACACTGTGTGACGTGCAAATAGATTCGGCACACTAGCGAACAACGCTGAACGGTTGTTCACACAGCGGACGGTTGGTAACCCATCTGCATGGAGATGAGCCGCGCAACCGACGCGACTCGCTCGCCCAATTCCAGCGCTACATCGAGCGTCAGCCTGGTTTCCGGACCGGCAAGACTTAGCGCCGCTAAGGCATTCCCGTCATGGCCGCGGATCGGAGCCCCCACGCAACGGATTCCTTGTTCGTTCTCGACATCATCGATAGCAAAGCCGCGATCTCTCACCTTCACGAGTTCGTTTCGCAATTGATCAGGGGTGGTAATCGTTCGCTCCGTGCGGGGCTTGAGCTCCATCTCACACACTTGGTCCACCAGTTCATCCGGCGAAAATGCCAGTAGTGCCTTGCCAAGGCCGGTGCAGTAGATGGGATTGATGGCGCCAACTTGACTGTGCATCCGAATGACCAGCGGACTTTCCACCTTCTCCAAGTAGACAACCCAGGGGAATTGGATGACACCGAGGTGGCACGTTTCTTCGGTTTCCACCACCAATTGCTCCATCAATGGCCGAGCGAGGGAGCGGATGTCCGCTTGGCTGAGAAAGTTCATCCCCATGGCCAAGAGCAATGCCCCAGGACCAAACCGACCTTGTTCGTCGATACGCAACAGGCCGCTGTTTGCCAGTGTTCCCAGCAATCGATGACAGGTCGTCTTGGGTAGACCGGTGTGAGCCACGACATCCACAAGGCGCAGGGGTTCATGAGATCGAACCGCAACCACATCCAGGATCTGTAAGGCTCGAGTAACCGCCCTTGACGTTCCTTCCGCCAGTCCGAGTTCCGCCGACAATGCCAAACCTTCCCCGATTCCCTACCAACTGCCTCGCCTCACATGCAGGTATCAAGATAGCGACTCTTCTAGATCCGGTCGGTAGAACCCCACGCGAGATGACCCGCTGGGATACCTCTGGGAGCGTTTCACGGATTGGAATTGATCCTCTCGGCAGCGTGTCCGACACCTACACTGAATGGACACGGGCCATCTATGAGGAGATTGGGGCGCGAAACGTGACTGAACAAGACTGGCGGGGAAAGATCGGTGGACTGCAATCCACTGAGATGGCCGACTTTCTCGCCGAAGGGCACATAGCGCGTCTCGCGTGTAACGATGACAACGACTACCCCTACGTGGTGCCGTGCTGGCATGAATGGGATGGCGAAGCCTTCTGGGTAGTGCCCCGAAAGAAGTCCGCCTGGGCGACCTACCTAGAGCGCGATCCCCGTTGCGCGATCACCGTCGACGAGGACGGCGCGCTGCGCAAGGTGATCGCTCAGTGCAAGGCGGAGATGATCGAGGGACCCAACATCGGCGGCCAGTGGGTCGGAGTAGCCGAGCGCATGTCGGTGCGCTATCTGGGTCCGAACGGCCCCTCGTACCTGGAGCCGACTTTGGACAAGCCTCGCTGGCTGTTCCGCCTGGAACCCATCCGCCTGTGGACGTGGCAAGGTGTGGACTGGGCCAAGTCGTACAAGGAAGAGGATTGATTCACGCCCTTCCCCTGGGTTACGAGATGCCCATCTCCTGCTGAGCTGTATTGACTCGGCGGGTGCCGAGAATCCCCGAGGCGACACCGCTCCAGCCCAGATCATTAGAAACACGAGCGGCTGAAGCTGTCACCTCCGTAGCCCAGTTTCGTAGGGAAGCCTTCGCCATTGGCGTTTCGGAAGCTGAGATGCCGATGGCACCGATGGCTCGACGCGACTGGTTGAAAACCGGCGCGGCGATCGACACGACTCCTTCCTCGTTCTCTCCCATCTCCACTGCGAATCCTCGCTCGAAGACGGTCGTCAACTCCCCCATCAATGCATCGAAATCGGTAATGGAACGAGATGTCTTAGAGATCAACTCCGTGCTGCGCATACGTCGCACGTTGTCGCTATCGCCGAAGGCCAACAGGACCTTCCCGCCCGCGGTCGTGTGCTGTGGGTTCAAGGAACCCACATGGTCCGCGGAATCCGTGGACCCGATCCGCGCAACATTCACAACCCACGGGCTTTGCGGAACCCCGAGGTACACCGCCTGGGAGGTAATCCGGTGCAAGCGCATAAGTGCAGGTCGTGATGCTTCACGGAGCCGCATTTTCCTCAGGTAATTCGTTCCCATGACTAGGAGCATTGGACCAGGCAGGTAACAGCCTTCTTCGTCACGCTGAAGCATGCCCGAATCCCGCAGCACGCCTGCAAGTCGATGGACCGTGGGCTTAGGTAGTCCACTTTGACGCGCGATTCGTGCCAGCGAAACCGGCTCTTCCTCATGCAAGGCGACGATTTGCAGGATGAGTAAGGCACGGGTGAGCGTCCTTGCTGGCATGCGCTTGGCGCCAGTGCCTTCTACCTCGTCGGGTCCTCCGTCTGAGAGTTCTTCAAGGATTGACAACAGCCCTCCCAAGTAACTGGCCGTCCCGAAGATCGGAGACGGCACGATTGATGTGGGCGAGTGGGTACTCATGGGTCAGTGGCCGAATGTCTGCCTTCCGACACAAGTCCACGCAGGCCCGCAAATGCTCGAGTGATCCGACGAAAGCGCCTTGAACCGTCAAACCTCGTTCGACGATGTCCGTAACCGACAAAGACAGTCTTCCACCCACTCCCACCGCCACATAGATTCCCCCGAAGTCCAGTACCTCCACCCCGAAAGTGGCTGTGTCGTCGGATCCGACGAAGTCAACGACCCCGCTAACAGTCCGCTCTTCCGCGAGCAGGTCGACTCGGGCTTGCTCCACTGATTCGTAGACACACTCGATGCCGATTCCGTGCGCCCATTCGCGAGGGGCCGGACGTGGCTCAATGGCACGCACCCGAGAAAGTCCCATGGCTTTTGCGAATTGGACGCCCAGGTGCCCGAGTCCACCGAGACCGACAGTAAGAACAGTCGAATCCGGGCGCACATGATTCGTTACTAGTTGGACACCATTGAAGGCGGCGAGACCGGCATCCGTTAAGGCAACAAGCGCACGGCAAGTGGCAGCGTCAGGGACACGCACTAGACATCGCTCGTCGGTCAACAGATAGGAGGCGAAGCCGCCATCGTGCGAGATCCCTGGTGTCCGTCGTGCCTGACCGTTGCTCGGTGGAGCCGAATCGGCCGGTTCCTCGGTAAGTGGGACGAAGGGGTAGCACAGCACGTGGTCACCAACACGTACTTCTTGAACCTGCGAACCTACTTCCACGACCTCACCAGCGTTCTCGTGTCCAAGCGTCATACCTGTGAACGGCCGAACCCCTGCGACGTCGTTACCGTCGATGAGATGCAAGTCGGTCTGGCACACGCCTGCCGCGAGAACCTTGATAACGACATCGTGCGGGCCTGAGCACCGAGGGATGGCCTTGTTCACCAGGGCCAGGTCCGGAAAAACCGCAGCGGACATCCCTTGACTCATAGCGGTTCCTTGACGCCGGTCGCTAACGAGACGATCGCCGCTTCGGCAACGCGCTGCCCGATGACTGCATCCTCCATTGAGGCAACCCCCAAAGTCCTGCCACCGATGACCGCCTGATGGAAATCCATCGCTTCAGCGGCAAGCGCCCCCCACACGCGTCCACCTATGACCGGCCAGAAGGCGGTGTCCGGATAGGCCGTCACTGAGTCGGTACTCAACGAGAAGGAATCCGAGTAGGTGGCGAGGCGCGACGTTCCCTGGCTACCTAGAACCTCCAAATCACCGGCGATCACCCCACCGGAGTCTTCCTGGGCGCTCTCCAATTCCCACGACAAGATGTTGGGCACATCACGATCTGTCCTAAGCCATGATGAAGTCACGAATGCTTGCCCACCTGAGGCGAATTCGATGAGCACCGTGACACTCTCCGGAATCGCGTAGCCCAATGAGTTCGTACCCCATGCCTGAACGAATGCCGGAGAGGAGTCGAAGAGCCACAGCGCCAAGTCGATGTCGTGAATCGAGGTCTCCAGTACTGGGTTGACGGTATGGCCGTAAGCATGAAACCAACTACGAGATACATCACGCTTGGCTCGCATCAATTGCAAGTCACCCAAACGGCCCGAAGTAACCGCCTCGTGGAGCATCAAATGCCGCGGCTCATAACGAAGGATGAACCCAGACTGGATGTAAACGTCTCCATCCCGCGCTTCGTTCAGGATTTGTTGCGCCTCTTCGGCGGTAGCGGCAACCGGCTTCTCGACCAGCGCGGGAACACCGGCGGAAATGAGTTCCAGGGTGATCTGAAAGTGAGTCAATTCACTAGATGCGACCACTGCCGCGTCTACCTCAATAGACGCCAGTAGCGAGGAAACATCAGGGAACACCGCAGCATCGGGGTAGGTCTTCGATGCCGATTCCAGCACATGCGGACTTGGATCGACGATGGCCACGATCTTCGCTCCAGCCTGCACCAACGCAAGTGCATGCAGACGGCCGAAGCGCCCGAAGCCGACGATCGCGACACGCGCTGAATTACTCATGAACCGCCGGCTATCCGCTTGCCAAGATCCCCGGACTCGAAGACGTGCATATCGACAGGCTCACAAGACATCCGGATTCCATCGCCTTCTCGCGGGGCCAATCGCGTGGGACTAAGGAGCAGACATTCCTGTTGACGGACCTGGCCGTAGGCCAACGTCTCGGATCCCAAGTTCTCCGTGAGGGTGACCGTCATATGCAGTGGACCCTGCGGATCAATGGCCAACGCCTCTGGGCGCACGCCGAGAACTACGGTCTCCCCCGCCTTCTTGGAAATCGCTGCCCCTGCCGAGACGATAGATCCTTCGACATCTAAATTGCCGTCGGCGGTAACGCTCGACTCGAGGAAATTCATCCGCGGAGTACCTATGAAGCCGGCAACGAATCGGTTGGCGGGTCGCTCGAAGACTTCCTCGGGCGTTCCGAGCTGTTGAATCCTCCCGTCGTACATGACCACGACCCTGTCAGCCATCGTCATTGCCTCCACCTGATCGTGGGTAACGTAGACGACTGTTGAGCCGAGTCGATTTGCAAGCTGGATGATCTCCTTACGCATGTCCACCCGCAAGGCCGCGTCGAGGTTGGACAAGGGCTCATCCATAAGGAATGCCAGCGGCTCGCGGATGATCGCCCGGCCCAGTGCCACCCGCTGTCGCTGACCTCCGGACAATTGACCGGGGCGTCGGCGAAGTACTTGCCCAAGGCCGAGCATGTCTGCAGTAGCCTGCACTTTCTCGGCGATCTCAGTCTTCGGGACCCCACGCGCCTTGAGGGGGTACGCCAAATTCTTTGCGACTGTGTAGTGGCTGTAGAGCGCGTAGTTTTGGAAGACCATGGCAAGGTCCCGCTTTTGCGGTGGTAATTGCACGACCGACGTGTCATCGATCCTGATATCACCGGAGGTCGGCCGCTCCAAGCCAGCAATCATCCGTAAAGTCGTCGTCTTACCACAGCCGGAAGGCCCGACGAGAACGACGAACTCACCATCGGCGATTGCCAGGTCTATTCCATCGACGACAGTTGTGCTGCCGAACGACTTGCTAATTTGCACCAGATCGATAGCTGACATGTCAGGCGGGCTCCTTCTAGTCCAAGGCTCCGGCGGATACACCGCGCAGGAACCAGCGAGCAGTAATCGAGAACAGCAGCACTACAGGTGCGGCAGTCATGACCGCACCGGCCATCAAACGACCCCAATCCACGCGGTATTGACCGATGAGGTCAGCCATACCGACAGCCAAGACACGATTGCTGTCGCTGACCATCAAGACGGATGCGAACAGGTACTCAGTCCAGGCCACGACCATGGCGAAGACCGCCACCGAGAAGATTCCGGGAAGTACTTGCGGCACCACAATTCGGAAGAGAGTCCGCAATCTCCCGTGCCCGTCCATCGCGGATGCTTCTTCAATCTCCGATGGGACCGAACGCATGAAAGCTTGCAGCATCCAGACAGCGAACGGGACCGCCAGCAGCGTGTTCACCAAGGCCAGGCCGATGTAGGTGTCCAAGAGGCCGAAGCGATTGAAGAGCGAGAACATCGGGATGACTAGCAAGGTCGTTGGGAATGCGTAGACCGCCAATACTGCGATCCCCAACTGGTTGCGCCCGGGAAAGTGGCAGCGATTCAGGCCGTAGGACGCGAGCACCGCGATCGGCACGGTGAACACGATGGTGATAAGCGCGACGATGGATGAATTCCTCACCCACGACCAGTACGGGGTCGAGTCCAATAGACCGGTGTAGTTATCGAGGGTGACAGCCGAAGGAATAATCTCCGGTCCTGCCACGATATCCATGGTCGGCCGGAAGGAGTTGACGAAGATCCATAGGAAAGGCAGCAGCAGTATGGCCAGGATCAGCAAGACTGCAACCACCCGGACCGAAGTTGCGATGGGGTTTCGATACTCGTTCATTTACTGCCCCTTCCCTCGCGCGGCGCGAATGATCCCGTCGACTGGCCCTCTCGCCAGTTCCGCACGTGCGTTCATAGCTAGCGGAATTGCAATCAGCATCAAGACGATGAGAAAGATCCCGGATGCTGCCGCCGCGAGGGAGAAGTTGAAACTGGAAAAGGCCGTTTCGTAGATGAAGAGGGGCATCGTCTCGGTTCGGCCGCTTGGACCGCCTTTGGTGGTCAGCCAAATGAGATCGAAGATGTTCGCGGCCCACAAGGTTCCCACCAAACCGAGGATCCCCAGGATCGGGCGCAGATGCGCGAAGGTGATGGTTCGGAACTGCCGGAGAGCCGAAGCACCATCCATACTCGCTGCCTCGAATTGCGATCGCGGAATCGTCTGCATCGCAGCCAGGAGTAGGACGGTCAAAAAGGGGAAGAACCGCCATGAATTCATCGAGATGAGTGTCGGAAAGGCATTGCTTGGATCACCCAGGAAGACAATGGGTGAGTCGATCAAGCCCAGACCACTTAGTGCCCAATTGATGCCCCCAGAGGTGGCATCAAGCATCCACCTCCACAGGATCGCGATAACCGCTACCGGCACAACCCATGGCAGGATGATCCAGGCGCGTACGACATTTAGTCCACGAAACGAGCTATTAAGAGCGGTCGCCGCAATCAGTGCCAGCAGTACCTGCAGTACACCGTTTGCTAGCACCCACACAACTGTGCGGCCCAGTGAAGATCGGAAATCCGGATCAGCCAATAAAGTTCCGTACTGCTCGAGCCCGACCGTCTCATACTCACCACCGGGAACCCTGAGATTCGTGAAACTAGTGGAAATCGCATCGAACAGGGGAACCAGCAAAATCCCGACGATGAGGAGAACGACGGGTGTGACCAGGAGCAGACCTAATCGCCGGTCGGTCGTTTCGTAGTCGGTCTTGAAGCGACGCTTCACATCCACCCCATTTAGTCGACGAGGCAAGGCCCATACATCTGTGAGGTCTGGGGGTGGCGCTAGCCGCTAGACCCGCGCCACCCCCAGAGACTTACTACAGCACCTACTAGCCGATGGATTCCATTTCAGACTGGAGCCAGGCCACGGCCTGCTCCGGCGTCTCTTCGTTGACAATCATCCGCTCTACCGCCTTGGCGGCAAGGAACTGACCTTCGAATTCGCCTACCTGCGGGCAGTACGCAGACTGGGTGAACCCGTAGAGCGCGCTGTCACCATTGATCTCGACCTGCTCAGCCATCTGGTCGGGGAACTGCGAGATGATCTCGCCACCCGTGTAGGAAGCCGAATCGGTTGCTGTCGTCGTGACAGGCAGGAAGAGGCCAGGCTCGGCTGTCGCCAGCCACTGGCCGTAGTTCTCGTCATCGAGATAGAAACGCATGAATTCTTCGATGCCCTCTTGCTTTTGTGCATCGTCGGTCATCACCATGAAGGCATTCGAGTACGACAAGCTGAAGTCCTCAGTGCCATCATCCGGCCGAGGAATCGGCACGACACCGAGATCATCGGCGCTCAAGCCCGAGTTCTCCAACCACCCACGTAGAAAGCTTCCCTTGAAGGTGATCATGCTTGCGTTGCCCGAAACCAGTGCGTTTTCTACCTCAGGCCACTGATAGGACACACTGTCTGGCGGCGAGAAAACCCGCAACTTATCGATGAAGTCGAACGTTTCCACGTTGCTGGAAGTGTCGACAATGGGCTGACACTGGTCGTCGTAGATGTCCTCGCCACCGTTCACGCCCATCCAGGTGTAGATCGACTGCAGGGTTGCGAACGAATCACCCAGAGGCAAGGCGACACCGTATTTGTCATCGGTCGTGAGAGCCTCCGCGGCAGCCAGCATTTCGCTCCACGTGGTTGGTGGCTCAAGACCAGCTTCGGCAAAGTGCTGCTTGTTGTACCACAGACCTTCAACCATGCCGAAAGCGGGAATCGCCCACATCTCGTCGTCCCAGTTGTACTGGTCGACCATCGAGGGGAGAAAATCGTAGTCGGCTGCGAGATCATTGAAGATGTTCGTCGCCGGCTGAACCCCGCCTGTGGCACGGATGGTCGTCATGAAAGCCGGGATGGCCTGGAGCATGTCCGGTGCCTGGCCCGCCTCGATCTGTGCAACCGCCTGCGTGTAGGCCTCGCCCCAACCAACGGTTTGCTGCTCGACGAAGTACTGATCCTGCGAGGCGTTGAACTCGTCGATTACCTGCTGGAAGGCATCGACACGCTCTGGAGGGGTCTCCATGTGCTGGAGCGTGAGATTGATCGGCTCCCCGGAGTCTCCTGACTCCTGTGATGTGGATCCCGAGTCACCACTGTCCGCATTCTCCGCGTCATCTGAACTCGCCGAGTCACCACCGGACGAGCACGCCCCGATCAGGAGTGCTGACGCAGCGGCGAGGGTGGCGAGTCGGAAGCTGGTCTTACGTACTTTTCCCACTCGAATCTCCTTCGGTCTGAGCCCTGTTGAGGGTTCCGAAACGCACAGTTCCATAGACTGGAACTCTGTCCCAATAAGAGTTTCACTCGTTCAACCGTCCGAACAACACAATCACCCAGAGCGTTACCAAATGTTTACGAAGTCAGTCCCAGCCCTCCTCGAGTAAGTACTCGCGGGCCTCCTCAGCAACCCGATCGAAGTCGGCCAAGCCGATACCTGATGGTTCGCCCACTCCGAATAAACCGCCGGCCTGCCAGGCCTCCCACTCCACCGCCGAATACCCCTTGTACCCCACGGACTTAAGCGCTGCGGCCATCTCACGAAAGTCCACGAAGCCGCCCCCGAACCACACGTGCTGAGATTGCATGATGTTGGGGAAACCGACTTCGTCCTTGACATGCACGCTGCGGATGCGATCTCCGATGGCGTTGATCGCATCCGGGATAGGCATCTTCGGCTTCACCGTTGTATAGAAAGTGCCCACATCCACGCAGGTATACACGTTGTCCCTATCCACTACCTCTAAGAGTTTCAACAGCGACTCGATGGAATTGATGATGGTCCCCTGGATCAACTCGATAGCGACGTCGATCCCCTTCGGCCGGGCGTAATCGGCGACCTCTACGACAGCTTCCGTGACTTGCTGCCACGCCTCCTTACGCGTCATCAAGTTGTACAGCGGTGGGTCGTAGTAGCCATCGCCGATCAGTGTCGTGACGACCTCGGCCCCTAGATCAGCAGCCATATCGACGGCCCGCTTGAACTTGGCGATACCGGCGTCCCGATCGAAGTAGCGCGGCGTGACGAAGCTTGTGTGGCAACCGATGGATGCGAACACCAAGCCCGTGGAGTCCATGACCTTGATGATGGCTGCGCGCTGTTCCTCGTACTCGTGCGGTTTGATCTCCTGCAATTTGGGGAACAGGACGTCAAAACCCTCGTAGCCCAACTCGGCCGATCTTTCGATACACCAGGCCAGGGGCTTATCACCCCAGCTGTTCCAGGCAGGTCCGGCGATTTCCAGTCTGCCCCAGGGCATGTTCGGCCAAATCTCCATAGACAACTTGAGGTGGTCCACGGGCGTGTAGTTCTTTTCGGACATTGGGCCTCCTATACGACGTGGCGCGATGAGCGGTGCAAGTAATGTCGCAGGATTCGCCGGGTGACCCAGGGAATATTCCATTTGTTGGAACTTGGTTGCACTCATCGGACCCTAGGTGTTCGCTGTGCACTCCAGCATCCTCAGGCGCTCAAGGAGTCCTCGTGGAACGAGTCCAGGTGGCAACCGATCAGATCGTGACGATGCGTGACGGGACGAAGTTGTCCGCGGACATCTACACGCCTCACGGCGAAGGACCTTTTCCCGTACTCCTCCAGCGCACGCCGTATTCCAAGACCCACGCCGAGTCGAATGTTTACTCACACCCGGTCTGGTACGCGGAGCGTGGATACATCGTTGTCATACAAGACGTGCGAGGGCGCGGGCGCTCTAAAGGTTCTTTCGACCCTTTCGTCCATGAGGCTACGGACGGCTACGACAGCGTTGAGTGGGCAGCCGCGCTTCCGGGATCCAATGGCAAAGTCGCGATGTACGGCTTTTCCTACGTGGGAGCCACCCAATTGCTCGCCGCTTCCCAGCGGCCTCCGAGCCTAGTGACCATCTGCCCTGGACACACCAGCAAAGACTTATATGAAGGATGGACGTACAAAGGTGGGGCATTGAACTGGGCCTTCGTCGCCTACTGGTCTCTCTATTTGAGCCTCGACACGGCCATCCGCACCGGGGATTTCGACCGGGCCCAAAATCTGCAGGGGCTCCTGCCACAAATGCCTGGGAAATTCCCGCTGCTGCCGCTGAACGAACTATCCACGGTGAGTGAAGACCTCAGCCCCTATTTCTATGAGTGGCTCGCGCACCCAACGAACGGATCCTATTGGGAGTCGCGAAGTTCACGGGAAGGCTGGAATACACCCACTCTGGGGATCGCCGGGTGGTACGACATCTTCTGCGACGCCGCCTTCACGACGTATCAAATGCTGAAGGAGCAAGGCGTCTCCCAACGCCTCATCGTCGGTCCTTGGCTCCACATGCCCTGGTCGCAGTTTCCGGGAATTGCCGATTTCGGCTACGAAGGCAGAAATGCCATCGATGAGTTGCAGATCGCGTGGCTGGACTACTGGTGCAAACCGGAAGGCCGAACGCACCAGCCGAACGACGGGTTCATCGACTACTTCGTCATGGGCTCGAATACCTGGCACAGCGCCGACCAGTGGCCGCCGGCCGGGGTGCGGAAAAAGAGTCTTTACTTCACCAGCAGCGGCCGTGCGAATTCGGTCAACGGCGACGGTGCGCTGCTCGATGAAACGGCAGCGGAAGCGATCGTCGATCGCTTTCTCTACAACCCAAGAGACCCAGCGCCTGCACTCGGTGGACGCTCGTGCTGCTTCCCCCACATCAGCCCGATGGGTGTGGCCGATCAGCGACCATCGGAGATCCGTAACGACGTCCTAGTCTTCACAGGGCCGGAACTCGACACGCCCATGACTATCGCCGGGAATGTCGAGGTTGTCCTCTTCGCCGCGACGACGGGTGAGGATGCAGATTGGACAGCGAAGCTCGTCGATGTTCATCCCGATGGAACCGCGACGAACATCTGCGACGGAATTATCCGAGCGCGCTATGCGAATGGGACCGATGAGCCGCGATTCCTCGAACCGGAGTCGATCAACGAATTCTCGATACAACTCGGAAACGTCGCGCATTGCTTCCTACCCGGACACCGGGTTCGTGTGGATATCAGTAGTAGCTGCTTTCCCACTTACGACCGCAATCCGAGTGCACGACTGGAACCTTCTCAAGCTCGTTGGGAGCAGTTCGCGATGGCAACGCAATCGATCTATCACGGTGGCGTGCGACCTTCCCGCGTTATCCTCCCCGTCCTGCCCACGTCTTCGAAGTGATCAAGGAATTGGAAGACCGAACACAAGGACTGCTATGCCGATGGTGACGTGCGCCGATCTTCTCCCCACCGATGCCGCCCGCGCGATATTGCTCGGGCGCATATTCGATCCCGAAGTGGGTGGCCCGTGCTTGGTGACAGTCCACGGCGATGACCTCGTCGACATCACTGACGCCGCACCCACCATGTCGCGACTACTGGAGGCCGGCGATCCTGCAGCGCTGGTCAAGGCCAGCGTGCCGACCGGTCGGCGCTGGCCACTGGAAGCAATCACCATCGACCTCGTTGACCCCAACCCCCTAGCCATCCACCTACTCGCTCCTATCGACCTTCAGGTGATCAAGGCTGCCGGCGTCACCTTCGTCGAGAGCATGCTTGAACGAGTCGTGGAGGAACGCGCCAGCGGCGATCCTCTGACTGCGCGGGGAATCCGAGATCAACTCAGCGAGATCCTTGGGGGCCGACTCGGATCCGTCGAACCGGGATCGGTGGAAGCCGAACGAGTGAAAGCGTTGCTTCTCGAAGAGGGTTTGTGGTCGCCCTACCTCGAGGTGGGGATCGGCCCACAGCCGGAGGTCTTCACGAAGGCGCCGGTGCTTTCCTCGGTAGGTACCGGTCAACAGATCGGTATCCGATCCGACTCCACCTGGAACAACCCGGAACCCGAGGTAGTGCTCATCGTCGATTCACGAGGATCGATCGTCGGTGTCACCCTGGGTAATGACGTTAATCTCCGGGACATCGAAGGACGCAGTGCTCTGCTACTGGGAACAGCGAAGGACAACAATGCCTCCTGCGCCCTGGGGCCCTTCATCCGCCTACTTGATGCCGACTTCACTCTGGAACATGTGCGAGCGCTCGATGTCCAACTGGAGATCGAAGGCGCCGAGGGATTCCACCTCGAAGGATACAGTTCGATGCGCAACATCAGCCGCGATCCAGTCGATCTGGCTGCCTACGTCCTCGGACCCAACCACCAATACCCCGATGGCTTTGCCCTGTTCACCGGAACTCTCTTCGCCCCGACACAAGATCGCTTCGAACCGGGCAACGGATTCACCCACGCGGTTGGAGACATCGTGCACATCTCAAGCCCCCAGTTGGGCCGACTCAGCAATGCAGTGACGCTCAGCGAGAAGGCCGCACCGTGGGAATTCGGTCTTTGGGATCTGATGCACAACCTGAGTAAGCGAGATTTGCTTCGTACCCGCAGTTAGCGATACCTAGACCCCGATGTCCATTCCCTCCGGTACGTCTTGGAAGGCGACCGGCCTGGCAAATCGGTATACCGCCTGCAAACCGACGGATGTATGGACGCTTGCCGTGCTAGCTGGCCACGGGCCTCCATGCATCTGCACGGCGCTCACCGCGAGCCCGGTTGGCCAACCGTTCCAGACCACACGGCCTGCTCGGCGCGCCAGCGTCCTCAAAAAAACAAGCGCGGCATCTTCCCCCTCCTCACCGTGCACACAGCCAACGAGGATTCCCTCATCGGCTGCCAAGACACGCAGGGCGTCGTGGATTTCGTCGTAGGGCAACACAACTGCACTGGGACCGAAACACTCCTCTCGAACGGCACTATCCGGCGCGAGAAAGTCAGCGATCTCCGTCTCGATGATCGTGGCTGCGACACCACCTTCGGGCGCACGCCCGGAACTCGAGACCTTCACACGCTCATCGACGCTCAAGCGTTCGATCGCACTGGTGAATCGTGATGTGATGTCCTCAGTTAACAAGGTCATACCCGGCATACCCGCGGCCAGCCTGCGTGCTTTATCCCCTATGGCCGCACTCCGGGGCGCGAGCAGCAAGGCCGGTTTCGTGCAGAACTGTCCGGCACCCAACGTCAAGGAATCCACAAATCCCTGAGCGATCTCGTCTGGACGCTCACGAGCCGCCTGCGGGGTGACAACAACGGGGTTAACGCTGCTCAACTCACCGTAGAAGGCGATGGGATCGGGCCGAGTTGAAGCAAGATCGAAGAGCAGCCGCCCTACTGACTTGGATCCGGTGAATCCCACCGCACTCACTCCTGGAGCCACGACGAGATCGGCACCTTCCTGAATCCCCTCAACCGAGGTAACCAGGTCCGCAGGGGCTTGGGAACCGGCGAGAGCCTCGCGTGCGAGATCGACTAGGCGATGACTCAGCCGCGGGTGCGCAGGGTGGATTTTCACGATCACCGCGCAACCTGCAGCCAGCGCTGAAGCCGTGTCCCCACCCAGAACACCGAAAGCAAAGGGAAAGTTGCTGGCGCCGAATACCGCCACGACACCAATAGGTACAGCGGTGCGCCTCAAGGTGGGATGGCCAGCAGGAGGGGGTCCTGCTACCGCTGGATCAATCTGCGAGTCGAGAATGTCCCCATCACGCAGACCACGGGCGAACATCCGCAACTGGAAAGTAGTGCGAGCCACTTCGCCGACAAGCCTTGGCTCCCCCAAGAACGTCTCTTCGTTAGCGAGAGCCGCCAATTCCTCAGCGTGGGCATCAAGTGCATTCGCGATCGACTCCAGGACCTTGGCCCTATCCTCCGGCGCAGCACCCCACCACGACTCAAGCGCTGATTGCGCCCGCGTGACGACTTCGCTCACCTGTTCCGACAATGCACAACCTCTCACTCAACCCCAAGCAAGAACTGTAGCCATGCAGACACCCGATGACGATCAGGCCTAGCCCACTCGAGTTCCAAACGATTGCCCGAAGCCTTCGCGCATGAGATCGAGGAACGGAACGGCATCGAAGGCTTCCGGGCCGAGCACCCCGGTGCCTTGCCACCCGCCGGTGGCCAGCAATTCCAGGGCGATCACCGGGTTCATCGCGGTTTGCCAGGTGACAGCCTGGGTTCCGTACTCGCGCATCGACCATTCGTTGTCGGTCACGTGGTGGAGGTAGACCTCCTTGTACTCGCCATCCTTGGTGCCGGTC
>Ga0209953_1000144_pt1 | contig 27339 bp, 29 predicted proteins | sample SalPonred_H2O_MG_FD_185713 | JGI IMG/M metagenome (GOLD analysis project Ga0209953, IMG submission 185713) | Salt pond water microbial communities from South San Francisco under conditions of wetland restoration - Salt Pond MetaG... | ecosystem: Environmental > Aquatic > Non-marine Saline and...
TCAAACCCGGACCAGAGATCACGAGCCCTGAGGCATTGGCCAAAGCTGCTGGTGACATCGCCACAACGATCTTCCATCCGGTTGGCACCTGCAAGATGGGCAATGACGACATGGCAGTCGTCGATGCCAGCCTACGAGTCCATGGCATTGATGGCCTTTGGGTAGCCGATGCCTCGGTCATGCCAACGATCACATCGGGCAATACCAATTCACCCACGCTGGTGATTGCGCAAAAGGCAGCTGATGAGATTTTGCGGGCGGCTTAAGTTGCTTGCGTAAAACTGGGTTCGATCAAAGTTTTTGTTCTCATCCTTTCGTTTTGATAACGGCAGGCTAGCTTCGGTGCTCATATAAGAGACGTTCTGTCCGCAAACACTGTCGTATCAACTTGACTGCCCATACGATGCTTTACAAAATAGCTATATACATATTTCAGGGGCTCGTCATGTCTATTGGCACTGTTTTTGTGAATAATCGCACCCAAGCTGTTCGGATGCCGGTGGATGTTCGCTTGCCTGAGGGCGTGCGCAAGGTAGAAATACGCGTTAGGGGGCAAGAGCGCATCATTACTCCTGTCGGTCAAAGTTGGGACAGTTTCTTTTTGAATGGCCCGCGGGTGAGCGATGATTTTCTGCCCGAACGCGCATCCCAAGAAAAAGCGCAGCGGGAAGCCTTTTGATGCTGCATTACATTTGCGGGTAAAGTGTGCAGGGCGCTATCGTCTAGGCAGGAGAAAATTTGCGTCTACCGATCAAACTCTCGCTGATCTGTTCTAATCTTTCCATGGGCTGAGGTCTTATTGCCTAAGGAGAATAAAAAATGTCAGAAGCGGATGTACGCTGGAAACAGCGGTTTTCGAATTTCAAAAAACCGCACGCACAGGTCGCTGACGCATTGGTCTTAATGGGACAGCGGTCGTTAAGCGATTTGGAAAGACAGGGCGTTATCAAAGCTTTTGAATTTACGTACGAGTTGTCTTGGAAACTTCTGCGTGACTACCTTTTGTGGCAGGGTGTCAGCCCCATCGCTGGCTCTCGAGATGCCATTCGAGAAGCTTTTAGATTGAACATCATTAGCGATAGTCACGCTTGGATGGCAATGTTGCAAGACCGGAACAAAACCGTGCACATCTATGATGAATCGACGATCGACGGCATCTTGGGTAATCTGCAGAATCAATACGCGCAATTATTTGATGAGCTCGATAAAGAATTTGATCGGATCATAAGAACGAACACTTCCCGGACCGCCCCGCCTTAAAAAAACCATGAACCCAAGATATGGACTGCGCGAGTTAGATATCGAACGGCTGTGTGCCGTATTTCGGGGGCACCCGGAGATACGGCGAGTTTTGCTGTATGGATCGAGGGCCAAAGGTAACTACAAACCCGGGTCTGATATCGATATCGCGGTAGTCGGAAATATGGATGACAGAACGCTGAGTCAGCTTGCCACTGAGCTTGATGATCTACTCTTATCGTTAGCGCGTAAAGCCCCGTTCTTCAGGACGGGGATGTAAGCGCGGGCGTAGCCAATGCAGTATGTCAGTTTTTTGGGGTTTTATGTCATCCTGATCCGCCTTATCTTAACTGTCTTTGATACAATCCTTGTCATTATGACAGTGATTTGCAAGGCCTTTAAATTCAGGCTAAATCCCTCCACAGAGCAGACGCAACAGATGGTTGAGTTCGCTGGTGCCAATCGCTTTGTCTGGAATAAAGCCCTAGCGTTGAACCTGGCTCGCCTTGAAAACAAGCAGCCAATACTCTGGTACTTTGAGTTGGTGTATTGGCTCGGACTGTGGAAGCAGTCCGAGGAATATGCATTCTTGAAAGCCGTGCACTCCCAGCCGTTGCAGCAAACCCTCAAAGACTTGTCACGCGCGTTCAGCGATGCCTTTGATAAGACACAGCCGCTCAAACGGATCCCGCGCTTTAAGAAAAAAGGTGCGGGTGATGGCACTGCTTGTGGCGTGGGTGGCGCGCGCGATAGCTTTCGCTACCCGCAAGGTTGCAAGCTCGATGAGAAAGCCAATCGGGTGTACCTGCCCAAGATTGGCTGGGTCAAGTATCGCAACAGCCGACAGGTGATCGGTGACATCAAGAACATGACCGTTAGCCGCAAAGGCGGGCACTGGTACGTGTCGATTCAAACCGAGTATGAAGCGCAAACTGCTCCCCACCCGGCCACGTCAATCGTCGCCATCGACTTGGGTGTCAATCGCTTTGCGACATTGTCTGACGGCTCATACATAGCGCCGTTAAATAGTTTTAAGCAGTTGCAAGAGAAGTTGGCTTTTGCGCAACGTCGGTTGAGCAAAAAAGTTAAGTTCTCTGCCAATTGGAAAAAGCAGAAAAAGAAGATAGCTCGTTTGTATGAACGCATCGCCAACGCGAGACATGATTTCTTGCACAAAGCCTCATCACTGATCAGCAAAAACCACGCCATGGTTGTTGTTGAGGACTTGAAGGTTAGAAGCATGTCAAGATCCGCCAAAGGCGACTTGGCCAATCCGGGTCGAAACGTGAAAGCCAAGTCAGGCTTGAATAGGTCGATTCTGGACCAAGGCTGGGGCATGTTTGTACAAATGCTTCAATACAAGCAAACCTGGCTAGGTGGCGAGGTGATTAAGGTAAATCCTAAGCACACCTCGCAGACCTGCCCAGAATGCCACCATGTCAGTAAAGACAACCGCACCTCACAGTCAAGATTTAAATGTGTTGAATGCGGTTATACGGAAAACGCTGACTTGGTTGGTGCGTTAAATGTATTAGCCCGAGGGCATCGGGTGCTCGCCTGTGGAGTTGAAACCCTGGTTTTAACGATGAAGCAGGAACCATTGGGAAGTAGTGATACACGCCCAATCTTGGCGGCTTGATAAAGCCGCTAGGAATCCTCGTCGTTTGGGGCGGGGAGGACGTCAAGAGCAGGTCATTGCCATCCTCAAAGAGCATGGTTTCCGTTTGAAGCGCTAAGCCGTAAAAGTAATTGACGCCAAGCACTCACACCAGGCTCACCGATCAAACCAATCCTTTCGTCCTGTTTTCTTTCCCTCTGACCCATGCTAGTGTGAAAGCTATGGTTTTAGCTCTACCTCTTTTAGCCCTAACCAACATGCAACCGTATTAGGGAGGCTCCGTATGACTGGCTTGAATCTTTCGGACTCAGTGGTGATGGTCTCAGGCGGTGCGCGCGGTATTGGTGCGGCCACGGTAAGACGACTTATTGAGGATGGCGCTCGCGTGATGATCGCTGACATCCTAGACGCTGAGGGTCGGGCATTCGCAAACGAACTTGGGGCAAACGCAGCTTATTGTCGGTTGGACGTAACACAAGCCGATCAATGGCAAGAAGTAGTTGCCCAAACCCTGATGCAATTCGGACGCCTCGATGGTCTTGTAAATAACGCCGGCGTTGTGTCATTTCAGGGTATTGAAACGGAGACCCCCGAGGGTTTTGCCCGGGTGATTGAGATCAATCTCATGAGTGTGTTCCTTGGCACACAAGCGGTCATTGAACCGATGAAGCAAACCGGTGGTGGCGTGATTGTGAACGTGTCATCGACCGCTGGTTTGCAAGGCTATGCAGGTTTGTCTGCCTACGTGGCTAGCAAGTGGGGTGTTCGTGGGTTGACCAAGGCTGTAGCGCTTGATTTGGCGCCGCACCACATACGGGTTTTGTCGATCCATCCCGGACCGGTTCGCACGCCTATGACGGCCAACATGCCTGATGAGGTTGTGCAAAATCAGCCAATCGCACGTTTCGGCGAACCGCAAGAGGTCGCCAACATGATTCGATTCATGCTGGCAGAGGCTTCATTTAGCACCGGTAGCGAATTTGTGGTCGATGGCGGCGCAGTGACAGGGCAGGTGCTGGCGTTGCAGAATTAAGTGCGCACCATATTTTCAATTAACGCCTACTTATAAAAAGGCATCTTGAGACCGATTGGCTAGCTTAGACTGGCCATCGTCGCTTGTGCTGTAACCACAAGCGAAGTTACGATGAGCATCCGATCAGTTATTGGATGACCTGTCACATGTCGTTTTTTGAAGCAGTCGCCGCGTGTTTTTCCAAGTACGCCACTTTCTCGGGCCGATCTTCACGTGCTGAGTTCTGGTGGTTTGCCTTATTCAACATTCTTGCCGCCCTAATGTTGCTGAACCTTGTGGCCTCGTTTGCTGGTCCGGTGGTCGCACAAAACGTGGTGGTGGTCTATAACCTCGCCATTTTAGTGCCAACCTTGGCTGTCGGTGCCCGACGTCTGCATGACATGGGTCATTCGGGCTGGTGGCAGGTGTTGCACATCACTGGCATAGGCTCAGTGATCCTGTTTTTCTGGCTGATGTTTGCGGGCAACCCGGATGCCAATCGGTTTGGCGAGCCCGTGGTGTCAAAAGACAGCTAGCCATAGATTTTGCACATGTCACCGGTTGTCGGTGTCGGCTCGTAGAACACGAGCAGCAGGATCAATAACACCAGAATTAAGAGCAAGGTTGCGATGCAGCCTTTGCCGCAGTCACTCGGTGCTTTATCAGGGGTGGGTGGCTTGGGCATGCCGGTGTGCTTTGTCTCGGTGTGGTTCTCTCGGTGTAGTTCTTTCAGTGCGCCGGTTCCGGTGCGAGCAACTTGCCACTGACCAAGGCGGCTAAGGTCTTGTAGGCCAGATACAGCACCACCACGCTAAGTGTGGCGAGTAACGCCCATGCCAGTGCGACATAGCCAAATAAGCCACTTAACTGTCCCATCTCAAAACTGGCCACCGTCATAGCGGCAATCGGGAATGAATAAGCCCAGCCTGAAATAAAAAACGGTAGCTTTAAAAACTTGAGCGCATTGGTGGCCAGCAGCAACGCCAGAAATAGGGCTGTGAAGTAAAGAATGCGGGCCAAGGCGTCAAGCGTCATACCGTTGAGGCTCAGATAAGACACAAAACCCACCGCCGGTGGTGCCAGCAAGATAAAGAGTGTTGGGCGCATACGCTCAGGCAAGGCATCATGAAAAATCAAGCGATTCATGACCAGTGCAGTCAAGATGATCCAGAACACCAAGCCGATGCTAAAGAAAAACCAGCTGATTTCGTGATGCCCCAGTCGCATACCGGCAATGGGCACCAAAATATTGCCCACTACTGGAATAAACCAGGCTGGATTTAAGTGACCCACTTGATAGTGCGAATGGTTAATCCAACTGCTCATGGTAAAAAGCGTGGCCACGAGCATGGCAGCAATCCCAACCCACCAAATTGGTTCAGCCAGTCCAGGGTGTGTACCCGACCAAAGGGTTGCGACCAGTATCAAACCGATGGGAATCGCGGCAAAGAAATTGAGCTTGATGGGATGTCTGGCCTCTTCGGCAACTGTGGCACGGTGATTGAGCACTTTCAAGCCGTAGGCCAATAACAACACACCAAGCAACGTCGTGGTGATGATGGCTAACGCGAAACCGATGGGATTGGCCACGGGCCACCCCTCGGTGCCGGCCTTGAGCCAGCCCAAGGTTAGCCCTGACATGCCCATGACACTGGCAAATAAAGCGATTGGCAGGTGGGCAAGTTTGTTCATGTAGATGTCCTGTGAAAGGCAATTAAGTGGTGGGCTAAATTAGTAGGAGGTATTGGCACTTGCCGCTTTTGTGCTACGAGCATGTTGGGTAGCAGGCGACCGTTTTAGATGTTTACCCGGCATGGCATAGATCAGCAAGTACGCAAACAATACCAGTGTGACCAATTGAACCACGGCCAGTACGCTGTAGCTTAAGGTCAGGCCAAACTCAGATAAGAGCCCAAGTGGCGCTAATCCGTTGGACACTAAAAACATACCAAGCACAAACAGCCCGACACCTGGGCAAATGAGAGAGAAACTCGCGCCCTGCGGTTGCTTGGTGACCAACGTGCGCCAGCCACCACGGCGTAAAACGGTTGGTGTAGCGACCACAAAGATCAGGATCTGCGCAACAAACAGCACACTGAGCGTTGCTGCAATGATGGTTTGTTCAAGCTCAACGGCAAAGTGATGCTGACCAGCCATCATCAAACGGTAGCTGGCAATACCGAGGATGGTCAGAATCGGTACACCCATGAGCAAAGAGCCGGTGGCCGCTGCGGCAACGGGATGTTCGCGCAAGGTGCTGACACGGTCACGCAACACGCGAATAGCAGCCCAGATAGCCATGACACCACCGAGCACTGACAGCACCAAGCCTGTGGTGTGTACCCACACAGTGTCACTCATGGCAGCTGATGCAGAAAAGCCCACGGTGATCATGGCAAACGCAAACGTTGCCAGCAATTCAATGAGCCCCTTGTTACGGTAGGACAGTTGCTCGGACTTCAAGCGCGCCTGTTGGGCTAACCAGCGTTGTATGGCCATCACCAACAAAAGGGCAAACGCCAATAAGGCAAAGGGGAATAACCATTCTTTGACTTGCCAAAGGCCAGGCACAAACACCAAACCAACCACAAAGCCGGCATTGACCGACATGGCAAGTACCAAAGGCGTGATCATGCGAAACACATGCGCTTCGCCACTAAACAGTGTGGCTTTGTCAGATGTCGGCAGTCGCGCGCCTTGGCGCAGCCACCAGACAAGTAACGCATAATGCGCAAATGCCATCACCGCAACCATGGTCGTGACAAATGTGATCCAGCCAAGATCGGTGGCATTGGTTTTAGCCAAAGCCAAAGACTCATAAGTAGGTACCGGTGAGTCCGGGTGTGCTGTCAAAAACATCAGCCACACAAAAAAACTGACCGACAAACCACCTGCGCCCAAACTCGCGAGCCCGTGTAACGGTGTAAATGGAACTTTCGTGGGTTTCATCGCCATTGCTCCTTGAGAGCTTCTTGATGACTTCAGTTTATAAAATCACATAGTGTTCGGGCTTGACCTGTATCAACTGTGCTGCGAGAGGCTGCCTAGTTGTTTCTAATCGTCACAAATTTGTCGGTTCGCTACGGTTAATATTCGAATTCAGGATTGAACCTCAACGCTCGAAGTAATCCCTTTTTTCCTCTCACTGCACCCGTCCCCATGAAAACCCTTTTGCTTGTCCGCCATGCCAAGACTGCACCTGCCGGCCCCGGCCAGTCCGATCATGCGCGTGCACTTGAAGATGTTGGGGTAACGGATGCAGGCAAGCTTGCGCATTACTTGCGTAAAAAGGGCTTGGTCCCTGACCAAATGCTAGTCAGTTCGGCTAACCGCACCCAAACGACCGCCCACATTCTATCCACGGCATTCGAAGGTCATCTGGTCGATGTGGTGGTGTCTGATGAGTTGTATCTGGCAGATGTGGGCTTTTTAAAAGAGGTCATTAGCGGTGCGAGCGATGAAATCAACACCTTGATGATTGTGGGTCACAACCCTGGTTTGTCTGAACTAGCACATGACTTCGATCATGAGGTTGGCGGTATGCGACCGGCGCAAATGCTGCGCGTGGCTTTCGATACGGAACACTGGTCCAAGGCCGATCGCAAGCGCATCGTTAAAACGCGATTGGTTTGACACAACAATCAATAGTTTGGCCCTAGCGGATGTCGATGACGGGTGCCAGAGCTCTTGCGGTACCAATAAAAAAGCCGGCAACACGTTGCCGGCCAAGGGGAGGCTCACACGGATAATCGAGCTTAGTCCTCAAACGGTGTGGGACGTGGGGTTGCATCCGAAGACGGTGGCAGCAAGGGCAACACGATACGTGGCTGCTCGCCGGTTAGCGTCTTCAAGAAAGCCACAATCGCAGCGTTTTCATCTGGGGTGAATTTCTTGCCTAATTGCAGGCGACCCATGATGTCAACAGCTTCAACCAGTGTGTCGGCACCTCCATCGTGGAAGTACGGATAAGTCAGTTCCACATTACGCAGGGTCGGCACTTTAAAGTTGAAACGGTCTGCATCTTTACCAGTCACAGCCGAGCGACCTTCTGCTTCAGCCGTCGTGTGGTACGGCTCAACCAGACCCATCTTCTGGAAGGAGTTACCACCTAAAGATGCACCATTGTGGCAAGCCACACAGCCGCTATTCTTAAAGAGCTCGTAACCCCGCAGTTGAGTGGGGGTGAGCGCGTCATCGTCACCGGCAAGCCACTTGTCAAAGGGTGAGTGTGGCGTCACCAGTGTTTCTTCAAACGCAGCAATTGCATCGGTCACCATGTCGATGTCAATTTTGTCGGTACCGAATGCCTTGCGGAATTCAACGGTGTAACCCGGAACCGATTGCAGCATTTCAACCGCTAACTCGTGCGTAAACGCCATCTCACCGGGGTTAGCAATTGGGCCACCGGCTTGCTCTTTCAAGTCAGCAGCGCGACCATCCCAGAACTGAGCCATGTTTAGGCTGGAATTCAGTACGGTTGGTGAGTTGATGGGACCCTCTTGCCATTTGTCACCAATGGAGGTTGCCAAATTGTCACCACCGCCGCGTGACAGGTTGTGACAAGAGTTGCAGGAGATGAAACCGGACTTTGACAGACGCGGATCAAAAAACAGCATTGCCCCAAGCTTGACCAGCTGAGGATCGTCAACTTTGGCGGGTTGGATCGGCTGAATGGGCTCCTGACGAACGGAAATGATTTCGTCGTATGCCATCGAAACGCCAGATACAGAAACAGCCGCAGTGGCCAATAAAGCAGCGGATAAGGTTTTTAATTTCATGAATAGCCTCACTTGATATGCCGGTCTCGTTCCGGCAATTCAAAGTTAACAAAGGCGTCATTCGAAGAGGGATAAGTCGAAGATGACTTGTTGATGTTTATCAAAAAATGGTACTAGAGTGATCGGCTCTGTGGTTTGGTTGCCGCATCTGTCGTCGCTGAACATCACCATGGCGAACGAGTATTTGACCAGGATATGGCAACGCCAAACGCTGTGCTCAGGTAGCACTTACAGCGTTTGGCGTCAATCATGCAGTAGCGGTCAAACAAGTGACCGACTGCCTTCGTTCAGTTTCTACTGGCCTTGATTTTTCATGCCGTGACCGCCATGCCCGCTACTGTTGCCGCCGTGGCCTTGCATGCCACCACCACCCATGTAGGTGGGTGGCTTGACGGTGAAGGTGACATCGGTAGAGGATCCATCCGCAAAATTCAGTTTCACGTCGACAGCTTCACCTTGGTTAAAAGGCTGCGATAAACCGATAAACATGACGTGATAGCCGCCAGGCTTAAATGTAACGGAACCATTTGCAGGTACTGGTACTTCTTGGACTTCACGCATCTTGGCCACGCCACCTTCACGCTCAATCGTGTGCAGTTCAATGCGGTCAGCTCGGTTGCTTTCTGCTGACACTACGGCTGCTGGCTGGCTGCTTTGATTGTCTATGACTAGGTAACCAGCCCCATTTTTTTGACCGGGGACAGAACCGCGAATCCAAGGGTCTTCAAATGTTAGGTCAGTGGCGCTTGATTGGGCAAATGCAGCGGTGCTCAGCAGTGTGACGGCAATCATGCTCGCCAGGGTTGTTGATGATTTCATGGTGTTTAGTCCTTTGTTTGTTCGGTATCTCGGCGCAAACTGCCGTGTTCTTAATTACGGCTGGTCTGGCACTTGTTGGAATCTGTAATGCAAGAGATGACTGTCAAACAAAGGGTGGTGCCCTAGGTGCGGCATGAGGGTTGCCGCTAAACGCAGGTGTAGTGCAAGAGTCGTTGCAACAGTCAACGATCTGCGCAGTTAACTGAGCGTTGGCAACGAGTGCTTGGTGTAAATCAAACCGCAGCTGAGTCGGTGAGACCGTGCACCAAACGCAGGCGCCGGCGTGCGTGACACCATACATTGCCTGTTGCTCGTCGGTGGCTGGGCTAGCTGCTGCCTCAGACCAATCAACATAAACAACGCCAGTGCTGGTGCACACTGGCACTTTGGTTGGGTTGCTCGATGTCGTTTGCGCCAACGCCAGTCCGGTGCTCATGGCAAGTTGCCCGAGCACCAGAGACCATAAAACAAGCCAATGCACCCAACTCATTCGATGCATGCAGCGCTTGTTTGGTATAGGGCTACCGTTTAGTGACATGCACTTATTGTAGGTGATTGCGCCTGTCGAGAAGTTAATGTGGGTGTCTAAAGTGCCTGCACCACGGCAGCCTCAAACTGTCCTGCACGATAGTCTTGCAGCGTTTGCTGGATTTGCTCATTGGTGTTCATCACAAATGGGCCATATTGTGCGATTGGTTCATTTAGCGGCTTGCCTGCAATCAGTAGCAACCGGGTTGGCTCGTTGGCGCTGACTTCAAAGTCGGTGCCATGATCACTCAATATCCCCATATGACGATCTGCCACAGATTGATCACCGATATCGGCCTGTCCGCGATAGGTGTAAACAAACGCATGTTGGCCAGCGGGCAGGGTTTGGTGAAACCGGGTGTTGGCTGGCAGATGGATGTCGAGAAACAGGGGTTCTGTGTCAGGTTTGATGACGGCACCCGGAACGCCTTGGCTGTGCCCGGCAATGACTCTAACCACCACACCGTTCTCAGTAGTGACTTCCGGTATGGCATCTGGGGCAATATCCCGATAGCTTGGTTTGATCATTTTGCGCTCAGCTGGCAAATTGAGCCACAGCTGAAACCCCTCCATCAAACCCGCTTCTTGTTCGGGCAGTTCCGAATGAATCAAGCCACTGCCAGCGGTCATCCATTGCACGCCGCCGGGACTGAGCAGTCCTTCATTGCCTGCGCTGTCGCGATGGCGCATGCGACCGGCGATCATGTAAGTCACCGTCTCAAAGCCACGGTGAGGATGATCGGGGAAACCGCCGATGTAGTCATCCGGGTTGTCATTGCGAAACGCATCAAGCATCAGAAAGGGGTCTAGACGACGCTGCAGATCTTGCGTTAGTACTCGCGTTAATTTGACGCCAGCACCATCAGAGGTTTGTACACCTTTGACCAATCGCTCAACGGTTTTTAAGTTTAAGTCAGACATAATGGACTCCTTAGGCGGTGGTAAACAGGGACTGAATTTGCTCGTGCGCTTGTTGCAAGCAACCTTGTCGGCGGATTTAAAACACGGATAAAGCCAAGCCGGTACCTAATAGTGTGCCAAGTTCAGCGCAAGGCGCGCACTGCTGATCAGTGAGTGATTTGGTAGCCTGAATACGATCAGGTGTCTGCGCTTGAACATTGACGATCACAGGTGGCGAAACTGATTTGAGGCGCCAGCCGGTCACGATGCGATCGATCTGTCGCACAGCACCCTGGCCGTCACTGCCCGCGCAGACCATGACCGCATAAGGCCGCCCATTAATTTGGTCAATGACGTCGTAGTACGTCCGATCAAAAAAGTCCTTGACCATTCCGCTTATGCTACCCAGATACTCTGGCGTGGCAAAGATGTAGCCCGATGCATTCAACACATCATCGGTCGTGACTTGGGCCGCACGCTTCACATTGACAGCCACGCTGGGTTCAGCGCCGGCAGCTTGACTGCAGGCCTGCACCATCTGCTCAGTGCCGCCGGTCATGGAGTGATAAACGATCAGTAGGGTAGCTGTGGGCATCTGTTTTGGTCGTATGTTGTTAGCAGGTTAGTGCGCTTAGAGCGTTAGTTGTTAGGTGCAAGTGTTAGGTGCAAGAAGTTTAGGTAACATTCTGTACCTGTGTTGCCGGCGATGATTCGCACGCCATTAATGATAAATTAGCACCGAGGCGTTTTATCGTCGGAGAGCCAAAGCGGCGGTTTTTACCTTTAACGAGTCTCTGCAGGAGCAGGGGAGAGAAATGGCAACAAAACATCCCATGACAGGCAATCGCAGCATGATTGTCACGCTCGTGGTCGTCATGCTGGTAGTTGGACTTTGGGCTTGGATTAATCACATGTCAACACAAACCATCCCGCGCGGGCAATTAAAGGGCGCCATCATTCAATATGCGATGGCCTATGTAGAAAAAAATGGCTACAAGGATCTAAACCTTGATACGGTCAGCCGCGACCTAAACGTCAGTCACGGCGCCCCGTACCGTCACTTTAAAACCAAGAACGATTTGTTGGCGAGCTTGGCTTTAGATGGGTTTACCGACCTGGGCGACACGCAAGAGGCATTCATCAATCGCTATCCGACTGGATCACGTGAGCAAATGGTGGCTTTAAGTGAAGCCTATGTGGATTTCCTGGTGCGCCGTGAGCGGCTTTACGACGTGATGTGGGATTTCACATGGACGCCAGATATCAATCCGGAGACAGCGGCTGCCGGTCGACGCACGTTTGTGCTCTTTACCAGCACGGTAAAAGCCTATATCGATGAGCAGGGCCTAGATCCTGAGATGCAAGATGAAATGCAGATGTCAATCTGGTCGTTGTTGCATGGGTTGGCAGTTCTGTCTTTGCACAAGCCTGAAATCGTGCAACCAAGCCTCGAGCGGCTGAATCACTTGGTGCGTTCTGGTATGACAGCGTTGCTAGATGGCTACGATATGCAGCGGCCTAGACAACTTCACTGAGCAGCCTCACTGAGCAGCCTCGCTGAGCAGCTCCACTGAGCGACACGCGATCAGTTGCTACAAAACACAAACCCCACCGAGCTCACTTGAGATAAACCGGCGGGGTTCTGTGTGAGGGGTTGGTGAGGCCAACCCCCAGTGGTTACAGACGACTGCTTAGCCTGGCATTTTGGGTGGGAAAAATTTGTACCAAGCGCCATAGACCCAGCAAGCCGCACAAAACGAGAAAGCCCATTCCAGCGTAGAAAAAATCACCAGCGCCACGGTCGGCACCACCCAGAAACTGTTGCCCATGAAATACAGCACACTTGCAACGGTTGCCGCGACAAACAGGATTTTGTTGGCAAACATTTTGGCGCCCGCATTTTCTTTTTCACCGGCGCGGTTGATCGCTTGCAGCCATTTGGCAATGCCGCGATGTGATGGGCACTTGTAATGCCCAAAGAAACCTCTGATCAGACCCATGAAAGCCAGCACAGGCAACAGATAAGGAAAGCCTAACAGCGCGATGCTGCACAAGAGGAACGTGACAAACGCCTCAAAGCGAACAACGTTGGCATTAACGGGTGGGACATCAAAACGTAGCATCAGTCAGTCTCCTATGTGGACATACGTTGCACTCGAGCACGTGCCATTCACGTACGTCAATAAACAGGTTCAAAGGGCGACTTTGGCAGCCGCTTTCTCCACAAGGCTGAGATGAACTCACCTTGATCAACTGAATTATATTATATATTTATATAAAATCAATATGGGTAAACTGTCTTGCGCGTTAGCATGGCAAGCATGCTATTGAGGTCCTACCAAGGCAGTGGGTTCAGACTAAGCCAGTCGCCGGCGAGCGTGGGCTGACACGCCCTCAGTGGCGAGCGTCCAATCCAGGGGCGCACTCGCAAGTGCCAGCAACTGTTTGGTGGCATTGATTTGCCAAGTGGGACGCACGGGTTGCCCTAGATCCTCTAATACCCATGGGGGCAGCAGATCGAAAGCCGCACTGACAATGAGTTTGACGAATAGGCGGTCGCGTTTGCGCGAGGGAAAGTTTTTTAGCAGCGCGACCACCTCACGCACGCGATCATCAACCACCAACTCGGGCCGGTAAGACAGGAGCATTTCTTCAGCCTCTGCCACGCTGGCAGGCAGATCGGTGGCACCGAGGGCGTGACCGATACGTTGCATTTCGTAGATGTACTGGTTTTGCGCGAACAGCGGTAAAGCCGGGTCACCGTAGGCGCAGTAGCCCTTTAAAAAACTCAAGGTTTCGCCCAAATGCACCCAGCGCAGCAGGTGTGGGTCGCGTGCGTCATATGGGGTGCCATCAGGACGGGTGCCCGTGACACCTGCATGGATGTGATTGACGTGATCAACGGCCTTTTGTGCCATGGCTTTGCCACCGTAGGTTGTGGCAGCAATAAAATAGGCAGTGCGCCCCAGTCGGGCTTTTAAGTCTGTTCTGAAATTCGAATGATCCCAGACGCCAGCTAACGCACCCGGATGCATGGCCTGTATCAGTAGTGAAGACAGACCGCCGGTGAGCATGGAAACCAAGTGCGCATGTACGCGCCATGTCACGCTGTCTGGGCCAAACCAACCCGGGTCACCGTGTGGTTCGAGAAACGCCACAGGTGGCCCAGACGATGAGCCCGTCATGGCACGGATCTGCTGCGCGAGCAGCCCGCGCATGCGGTCAGTGACCGCTTTGCGGTTAGCGTCCGCCGCCGACATCGAGCACCGCACCGTGAACGTAAGAGGCTGCCGGTGAGGCAAGCCAAATAATGGCCTGGGCAATCTCCTCGGGCTGGCCGATGCGTCGCATTGGTACGGCGGTCTTGGCGAGCTCGGCTGCCACTTCAATGCCACCGCGCCCGTTTTGTATGTCGGTGGCGATTAGCCCTGGACGAATGGCGTTCACGCGAATGCCTTGAGCACCGACCTCGTTGGCAAGCGAGAGGTTAAAGCCATCGACCGCTGCTTTGGATGTGGAGTAGGCATTGCCGCCTGGCATGGAACAAAGTTTGGCTGCAGCTGACGACAGGTTAACGATAACGCCGCCTGCGCCACCTTGGTCAGTGGACATCCGTTTAACGGCCTCACGGCTGCAGTAATAAAGGCTAAATAGATTGGCTTCGAATGTGCGACGCAGGCGAGCCTCGTCGGCATCTAGAATGCCAAACGTCTCTAAGATCCCCGCGTTGTTGACCAGCACATCAACACCACCAAATGCTTCATCAACTCCTTGGAACAGACCCACCACCTCTTGATCTTTGGTGACATCAGCTTTAAAAGCCTTCGCTTTTGAGCCAAGCGCCTCGATCTCCTTAACCACAGCCTGTGCGGCAGCTTCATTGCTGGCGTAGTTAACTGCCACCTGATAGCCGTGGGTAGCGGCGAGTTTGGCCGTGGCAGCGCCGATGCCGCGACTGCCCCCTGTAATGAGCATGGTTTTTTGTGTCACAGATTTCCCCAGTTTGTGTGTACGTTAGAGTTCGGCTTTGGTCAGATCCCAGAGCAACTGGTAGCTGCCAGTTGAAATCACTTGAAGTCCGATGTCAACGAATCTAGCCTCGGCCAGTTCTGTTACAGCAGACAGCTGTGTGCCTTCGACCAGGACAAACCAGTCACTGGCACCCGGGTTAGGTTTGTCCGGTTCGGTCAGAGACACCGACAGATCTGGATCGCTTTCGATTAAGTGCATGGAAATCACGCCATTGACGGTGCCAGGATCGAGTAGCGCCTCGACCTTCTGACGCCATTGCGTCGCTTGCGCAAGATCGGGGCGCAGCCGAATCACAGTGAGCGCGCCACCACGACCTTGACCTTTTGAGGCGGTGATGCGTCCCACCACGCGGATCATGTCTTGTGCACGTGCCAGGTTGGTTTTAGACCAGGCTGTTTGGTTGGCCAACGCGGTTTTGTAGGCGGGGCTGCTTAGGTCTTCGAATGCAGACGTCGTGTAAGTGGCGAAATATTTGGGGTTGGCATCAACGGCCTGATAACGGCGAGCCTCAACAAAACCGTCAATGGCGACGCGCTCTGCGATGTGTTCGCGGTCATACCAAATATTAAATTCCACTTCATGGTCGGGGTCCACGTTCATGGCGGTGATGAGAATACCTTTGCCGGCGATGGGCATGATGTTTGGTCCTTTAATGGGTTGTATGCACAAGCGTACTGACATCCGTCATCGATGCCAGATTCATGATGCGCTCGAATAAGTCTACTGGTTGAACAGGTGGGTTGATGGCTAAGGCACAACATTGATCGAACTTGTTCTGGCACTGCTGGCGAGTTAGCGGCCGTTGCGGGCTGGCTAGCATGTGATCAAGCCGTGTTTGGTGTGACTCACCGCTAGTGAGTTGGACGGTGACTGTAACGGGTGTAAATGCATTCGGGTCGGGGTTGTCATCGACCTGCATGTGTACGCGTTTGCCCAGCTCAAACGTTTGCGGGTCGGCAAGCGCTTTGTCCTCGTAGTGGGTTGGCAACAATTGACCGTGTTGCATCACCTTGGCCAACACATAGGGCATACACAGGCGTGCGTAGTTGGGGCTCGGTTCTGGTTGTGCTGGACGATTGACCAAGCGACTGATCAATGAAGGTCCACGTACCACTACTGACTCGATGTGCTCGGGCTTTAGTTGGTGTTTTTGTATGAGCTCGAGTAGACCTTCAATGCCAGCGTGGGTGGCGCGCCCGCTGGGGTAGGGTTTGTGACTAAATTCATCGATGCGCCATACCTTGCCCAGTGTTTGCATCAGCGGCTCGATGTCATGCTCGCCTTCAAACATGGCGAGATAACCACATTCACCGCTAATCGGTGAGTTCAGTGAGGCAATGCCGCTTTGGGCAAGTTCGCACGATTGCCAGGCGGCTCTGGCGTTAAAACTGACTTGCAGCGGCAGTACCGGTCGGCCTTCACGGTGCCCTTGCATGGTGCCGCTTGTTTGGGCCAACTGAAACCCCCAGGCGGCAAGCACTTTGGTGGCATCGAAGCCGCGCAAGCGCGCGAGACCTGCCGCCGCACCAAACCCGCCAGCCGTGGCGGGCCTAAAAAAGCGCATGGCGTGCTTGGCGCAAAGTCCTAGCGTAGAGGCCACATCGATACCGACTGCAACGGCTACGATGAGTTCAGGACCACTGACCGGTTGATCGCGCTCATGTCGCTGTTGCACTTCGGCCATGAGCACCGGCAAGAGTGTGGCCATGGCATGCACCACTGCACCTTCATGCACGCAATCGAACTCCTGGCAGTGAACGTTAAAAGCATTGGCCAAGATGGCGTTGGGCGCTGTTTGCGTCTGACGGGTGCCCCAGATGGGTACGGTGCCTGTAGTTTCTCTTTTTTCTCTTGTTTCTGTTGCTGCCAAGGTGTTTAGCAACTGCCTGGCTTCTGACACGCTGCTGCCTGCCATGCCCACCGACAACGTATCGGCCACAAATGTGGCGATTCGCTCCACGGAGTGAGCTGGCAGGTCTGCGTATTGCACCGTGGCCACATGGGTGGCCAACTGCATGTCGATGGATTGGACGTCAGCTTGGTGCGATGCACTCATGATGTGGTCTCCATGTTCGGACTGTGATGCGCATGCCAGTGTGCAAGTGCCTGTTCAATGGTTTGCGCATGCACCCGAACCGTGTTGTTGATGTCTGTGCCGTAGCCGCCGGCCATGGTGATGGCCAGACCCACATTGAGGACGTGTGCCACATCAAACACCCGAGCATCACGGGCTCGAAGCCCATCAAAGCTCAGGTTCAGACGACCTAGACGATCGGCCTCATGGGGGTCTGCGCCGGCGAGGTAAATCAAGAGCTCAGGTTTGACGCGACCGAGCATTTGCTCCAGTGCCATGTCCAGCGCCGCAAGGTATTGCTCATCATTGCAGCCGTCAGGTAGCCCGACGTCAAGGTCACTGGGTTCTTTGCGAAACGGAAAGTTTTTCTCGCCATGCAAAGACAGTGTGAAGATACTGCGGTCGTTACGCAAAATGCTGGCCGTGCCGTTGCCTTGGTGAACATCGAGGTCAATGATGGCCACGCGGCCAACGCCGTGGCGGCGTTGCATGACGCGAGCAGCTACCGCGGCGTCGTTAAACACGCAGAACCCGCTGCCTTTGTCGCGATAGGCATGATGTGTGCCACCAGCTAGATTGACGCTAATGCCTTCGTCTTGAGCCAGACGGGCAGCTGCAATGGTTGCACCCACCGAGCGTCTGGAACGCTCGACCATGTCCGTGCTCCAGGGAAAGCCGATTTCACGTTGCGCCTGTGGTGATAGGGTGCCGGTGATGACGCGTTGCAAGTAAATGGGGTCGTGGGCCAACAGCAGCTCTGTGTCAGAGGCCGCGGGAGCTTCGGTTAGCCGCAAGCCAGGCAAATCGGCAACTTGCTCCCGCACCATACGGTACTTGGCCATGGGAAATCGATGGCCTTCTGGCAGGGGTAGTACGAAATGGTCGGTATAAAAAGCTTTCATCGCGCAAGTGACCGCAAAACTTTAAAAACGCAGAAACCTCCAAACGAATCTTTGGAGACCACCACTTTAATCGCTTGCAACACTTTGTGGGCGATGGCCGGTTGCTGGTGCCTGGGAATCGTTAGGATGCCTGCGCGAGATTTTTTGGTAGTCGAACTGACTAGGTGCTTGGGTGTACCGCGCCAATCGTTCTAAAGATCAGTTAATCTCATGCCTGTAACACTCATCATATTAAGCACTAGAGTTAAGCACCACATACTTAGGTCAGATATAACTTTCTGTGCCTGGTGACCATCAAACGCGGCGATACGTATTAAGGGGTTCGACATGACAAGGCATCTCTCACGCTTAAAGCTTGCTAGCGCGGCCGCTGGTTTGGCGTTTGCAGCCACGGCGCATTCGCAACCCATGCAACCGGGTCAGACCGTCACCTCATTTGGCTTGAGCGGTGTGAACCAGTTCAAGACCGACATGGATGCCGGTGGTAGTTTTGACTGGTATGGGGTTAATGCACGCCTAGGTGTTAACCGTCAATTCTCCGCTGACTGGATGGCTGGTGCCTCGGTATCGTATGAGTATGAACATTGGTCCTGGTCAGATGCCAGTGCCTTTGGCGGTCAAGCACCTTGGGAAGGGATCAGCACCCCGCAGTTGGGGCTCGACTTTGTCTACACACCAACTAGCGATTGGCGTCTATCGGTGAGTCCCTCGGTGGAGTGGGCCGCTGAGACAGGCGTAGGTACGTCGGGTGCATCAACCTATGGTGCGGTATTGCTGGCAGCACGCACGTTTTCTCCGGGATTGACACTGGGTCTGGGCGCTGGGGTGTTTCGCCAGATCGATGAGACCAAGGTGTTTCCGTTTATCTCGGTGAATTGGCAGATCACAGAGAAGGTGGCGCTTCGCAACCCACTGCCTGCTGGCCCAGCCGGTGGTGCTGGACTCGAACTGACTTACAAGGTCGATGACCAATGGACCGTTGGCGCCGGTGGCGCTTACCGCTCATATCGGTTCCGGTTGAACAACAGTGGACCGTATGCCGGTGGTATCGGACAGAACCGCTTTATCCCCGTGTTTGCACGCGTGAGCTATCAGTTCATGCCCGGTACCCGAATTGACCTCTATGGCATGGCGGCCACCGGCGGCAACGTGCAGGCGCAGTCGGCCGATGGCAGTCAAACCGTGAATTCTGATTACAGCACCGGGTTCGGTTTAGGCCTTAATTTGTCGCATCGTTTCTAGTGCTGCCAGCAAGTAGCGCGCGAGCGCTCGCGTAAAGAACGCCGGCATTGAACATGTGCCACAACCAATGCGTGCCACCGGTTTGTTCGCACAGTGGCATGTCGAGCTGGCGGGCAGTCAGTGAGACAAGAAACAAGCCCGCTGTGGTCCAAAGCCACATCCGTGCGGTGGCTAGGTTTGATGTACTAAATACGGCTAAACCCATCACATACAGCAGCGCACCGAGATACACGCCAGGCGGGACGTCTGGCCAGTAATTGGCAATCAGTTGATTGGTAAGGCTTGCCAGCAGAATCAAGCCGAGCAATGCCAGCACACTGCCGGCTTGTACGTAAGCAGCTTTGTTCCATACCCATTTGGGCCAAAGCCATGCGTAGGTGGCCAGATAGACGCCGATAAAAGTGACATCAACAAGGCCGGTCAACCAGTTAGCGTGGGTGTGAAACAGGAAGCTACCCACGCCAATCAAGGTAATCAACGCTCCGAGCAAAGCGGCTGGTTTTTGACGGCGCGTCGCAATCAGCAAACCCGCAACGACAAACGCCAAGTTAGTTAAGGCGTTCACGGGTTCTGCCCACCAGCTTGCGTCAAGCCGTTCGCAGTAGATGTCAATGGGTGCGAGCCAATCTGTCATGTTAGGTGTCTCAGGTTGGTTTTAGCGGCCACCGTAACAGTCGGGAATGACAAAAAGCGAGGTGGTCGGTCATTCTCTGGTCATTAGGTGGTCATAAGATTGACATTTTTGCAGGCAAATATATAGTCAGGTGTGACTTTTAAGGATTTGCTCGTGACCCAATTGAATACCCCCCAAGGCTACGAGGATGACAATCTCGTTTGTAACGAATCGACGTCTGAGCACTTTAATCAAGTCCTCGATCGAGTCCGACACAATCCTGCTAGACGACAACTGATCAAAGGCGGTCTTGGGCTGGCCGCGATGCTGGCAGCACCCGGCATATCGTTTGCGTCCGGTCTATCTAAGTTGCCCGAACAGTCAACTGGCGCAGCCCTCGGATTTGATGCGGCCCCTAAAAGCCTTGCCGATTGGGTGGTTGTGCCAGAGGGCTACCAGATCAAGGTGATTCACGCCACCGGGGATCCGATTCGATCAACTGTAGAACCTTATTCAAACCGCGGGGTAGAGACCGATGATTGGTCACAGCGCATTGGTGACCACCATGATGGCATGGACATCTTTTACGTGGGTGCCGATGGTAGGTATTCCCCAATCGTGACCAACCGAGCTGTGCTGGTGGTTAATCACGAGAGTTCAGCCGACGCGCATTTTTTTCATGCAAACGGTCAAACATCAGACGGTCAGACTGGTAAAAAATTCTCTCAGTTTGGTAATTGGGATCTTGGTGAGCGTCCTGGCCACGAAGTACTTAAAGAAATCAATCACCATGGGTTCTCTATGGTTGAGCTCGAGCTGACACCGGACGAGGCCGTTGCTGGTTACTTGGTGGACGCGCCACTGAACCGGCGCATCACGCCTCAGACAGTGGCGCGTGTGACGGGGCCGGCCAATCACCTCACCGATCTCCAGGCCTTTATGCAAACGGCCTTTGACCCCAGTGGTCAAACCGTGCGGGGCACGTTAAACAACTGCGGCCATGGCAAGACTCCGTGGGGTACGTACCTAGGTTGTGAAGAAAACTGGGCGGCTTACTTCAATATCCCCGCTGGACAACGTGCCCCTGAGGGCAAGCAGGCTCAATCCAACAAACGGTATGGCTTGCCGTTTACCGCGTTGGCCGATGATGCCACCAAAGGCCGCAGTCAAGGTTGGTACACGGTCACGGATATGGCAGACGAACAGTATCGATTCAGCAGATGGAATCTGGCTGCCACAGCTGAAAAGCCGACCGCTGACTTCCGAAACGAGGGCAATACCTTTGGTTACGTGGTTGAAGTCGATCCGCTCGATGTCAAGTCAGTCATGGCTAAGCGCATGGCACTTGGACGTATGGCGCATGAGGCAGCCGTTTGTTCAGTTCCGATGGTTGGTCAGCCGTTGGCTTTTTACATGGGCTGCGATGCTCGTAATGAATACATTTACAAATTCGTAACCGACGCAGTTTGGGATCCGGCTGATGTGGGTCGAGGGATGGCGGCTGGTGATAAGTATCTAACTGAGGGTACTCTCTATGTGGCCCGTTTTAGTGACGACGGCATGGGTCAATGGATTGAGTTGACAATCGATGACCCGCGTATCAAGGGTTACGAGGCTTATGCCTTTGCCACTCAGGCCGATGTGCTTGTTAATACTCGATATGCGGCAGATGCAGTCGGTGCCACGCGCATGGATAGACCCGAATGGGGGGCGGTGAACCCTCGCAATGGCGAAGTCTATTTCACCTTGACCAACAACAGCAGTAAGAACCGTCAGGTCGGGACTGTCAATGCAGCCAACCCGCGTGCCTATCAAGACGAAGATGGCAATCAGAGAAATGGCAATCCCAACGGCCACATCATCCGATTCAAAGAATTAGACAGCCGGGCCACGGCGTCTGGCTTTGAGTGGGATATTTTTCTGTTTGGTGCAGAGGATGACATGCCAGCTGATGTCAACGTATCGCAGCTTACTCAATCCAATGCATTCTCGGCACCGGACGGTGTTTGGTTTAGCCCGACAAGTGGCATCTTGTGGATACAAACCGATGATGGGGCGATGACAGATGAGACCAATTGCATGATGCTTGCTGCCATACCGGGGGAGGTCGGTGATGGTGGTCCGGTGACCATTCATAATGACTTCAAGGGCGAGCAAGGCTCACAAAACACGTTTGTCGGTGCCTTGCTCGGTCAGGCTAGACTAAAGCGCTTTTTGGTGGGGCCCAAGGGTTCGGAGATTACCGGGTTAACGGAGACTGCCGATGGTCGGGTGTTGCTAGTCAACATCCAGCACCCCGGTGAGAAATCCAAAGGATTGACGGATGCATCCGCGCTGCAAAGCCATTGGCCAGCTCAGTCAGATGATGGACAGCAATACGGGCAGCAATATGGGCCGGGAGAACGCCCGCGTTCAGCCACCATTGCCATTTGGCGCTCTGACGGTGGGGTGATCGGTATCTAGACGATTGTTAGACGCTTAGCCAGGATAGTAGACCGTCATGGTCTCGGCGATGCAAGCGGGTTTGGTTGCGTTTTCTAGTTCAACGGTGGCTTTGAAAGTGCATTCAAGACCGCCATCGCTGCGCGGGTTTACTGAGATAAGCTCAAACGCCGCGCGCGTGCGACTGCCGCTTGGTACAGGTGTCAGGAATCGGACTTTGTTCATGCCGTAGTTGACAGCCATGTTGATGCCGGTGACATCGAATGTTTGAAACCGCATGCCGGCCAACATCGACAGAGTTAAATAGCCGTGGGCAATGGTGGTGCCAAACTTCGATGCCCGAGCGCGCTCAACATCGACGTGTATCCACTGAAAATCCCCTGTGGCTTGGGCAAACTGATTGATTCTTTCCTGATCAACTAGCCACCAGTCGCTCGTACCCATGGTCGTGCCAACTAGGCCTGTCAGTTCAGCAAACTCGATCTCTCTCATGTCTTGGGTCCCCGTGGTTAAAGTTGTTGCCAACTTTTGTAGCACAACGGATCTCTGCGCATGCTGAGCTCGCTGATGAATCAACGCTAATGTCCCAGCGCCGTTTTCAGAGTGCTACCTAGCCAATAAATCCTTGGGAATGTTCAAGATGAAGTTGGTGAGTGCCGTGGTGTTACTGGCTGGCAGAATATGGCGCCGCATGGCACTAGCGGCACCTTCGCCATCGCGTGCTTTTAAAAACCCGAGAATCTCGCCATGCTGGGTAAATGACGTTTGTGTGGCGCCAAGTGCGCCAAACGCGTGGCGTCGATACACACCGGTGCGGGCTCGCACGCGCATGACCTCTTGGCGTAAGAACGCATTGCGTGAGGTAGCGTATAAGGCCTGATGAAAGCTCTGATTGCAAGCTTGCCAGCCATCCCAGTCCTCCTCGTCGGCAAAGGCCTGGCTTTGTTCATGTATTTGCTCGAGTTGTTCGAGCTCTTTGACTGACATGCGCTCGCAGGCGAGTTTGACGGCAACGGCTTCGATTTCGGCGAGCCATTCCCAAAGGCTGAGCAACTGAGACAAATCCATTTTCGCGACGATGGCGCCGCCCCGTGGCAGATTGCTAATTAAGCCCTGGGCTTTGAGCTGCAGTAATGCTTCGCGCACCGGTGTTTTAGACACGCCGTAGCGACTGGCAATTTCGTTCTCATCGATGGTGTCACCGGGCGCGAGCAGCCCTTGGCTGATTTGCTCGGCAATGTCGCTGCGGATGTGATCGCTAATATTTTTATGAGTCTTGGCTTTTTGTTGGCTAGCCATGGCACACCCCTTAGACAATGGCGTGGAAATAAACAAAATAACAGCTTGCTGGGTTATCTTATTTTAATGCTTGATAAAAATCCGCTAATGCACTACAAATATATTTATCAAACGTATAAAAATTTACGAGTTCCGATTGAGTGACGCAGACAACGCTTTTAAGCTCCTGCGTGGTGAGATAAACGCCGAGCAGTATTGGCATGAGTCGGGGCAACAGCAAGTCAGGTCGGCGGGGGTCCTCTTGACAGAGCAGCAACAAGTCCGGGCCTGTAAGCACCTGACCCGTATGGCAGCTGCTATTAGGCAGCAAGTGCCTGAGTCTTCGTTGCTTGACTCATCACTTGACGCAGCGCTTGATGCAGTGCTTGACCTGTACCAGCAAGCTGTTGGTGGCGCCGACAACCAGTACGCATTCGACGATTACCTGGCCTCGCTGCGATGAGAACAGACCTGCCCTTGACCATCGACAGGTTGGCTGGGGCTGTGCGCGCAGGTGAACTGACGATGTCTCGCGCTTGGGATGCCCAGCAAGCGCAGTTCGCGCAGACGAATGCGCTCACGCATGCAGCGACCTATATCAACGACGTACAAAGCCTGCCGGCCGCAGCGAGTCTGGAGAACATGCCGTTGGCTGGTGTCGGTTTGGCGCATAAAGACATTTTTATGGGTGCAGGGCGTCTGCCTGGCTTAGGTCGTGACCATGGCCAGCTCGATTCGACGGTCGTACAGGCGCCAGTGCTTGACCAACTCGCCCAAGCTGGGGCATTCAATCTCGGTGCGTTGGCCATGGCCGAGGATGCTTGTTCGGCCACGGGGCAAACCGAGCACCTGCCCACCCCTGTTAATCCCCTGGGCGCTCACTTGGCAGTGGGTGGTTCCTCGAGCGGCAGCGCTGTGGCTGTGGCCAGTGGCATGGTTTACGCATCGCTTGGCACAGACACGGCTGGCTCGGTACGTATACCGGCGATGACCTGCGGCGTGCTAGGACTGAAGACCACGCATGGGCTGATTGATCGTCAGGCGATGGCACCGCTATGCCCATCGCTCGATTCCATTGGTGTATTGGCTCGCAGTGCAGATGATATCGCTAGCGTGATGCGCGTTTTAGCCGGCCAACTGAATTGGGCACCTTCGACGCCACGCGTGGCTTACTGGCTAGATGAAAGCATCCTAGATCCAGCTATTGCCTCTGTCATTGTTGGTGTAATGCATAGGTATAGCGATCAGTATGTCGATATTGGTTCTCACGAGGCCAGTGCGGCAGTCTGGCAGGAAGTCATCATGACCTACGAGGTTGCCCAGACACACCGTGCCAGGCTCGCAAGTGGTCAGGCCTGTCGGCAAGTCGCGGGTTTGGGTCGCACAGGCCTTGCCATGCCCGAAGCATGGTGGCAGTTGGCACTGGCAAAACGTAAATCCAGTCTTCAAGCATTCATGGGCACAGCGTTCGCGCACGCCGATGTGCTGCTTGCACCGCAGCAGGTCGATGTTTTACCGACGATTGATGAGGTTTACATTGGACATCAAGCGTTTAGTGCCGCCAAGCTGTTAGGCTTACACCACTACTGTGGTTGGGTAAATTATTTGGGTTTGCCTGCGTTGTCGGTGCCTGTTGGCCACGACGAAAGGGGCTTGCCGGTCAGCATCCAGTTAATTGGCAAGCCATTTGGCGAACCGCAGTTGCTGGCGTTAGGTAAAAAAATACAAACAGAGATATATGAGGAGCAGGGCATTATGCCGGTGCTCAGGATACCGAGGTAACAGATCATGAGCAAAATTCAGGCGTCAGACGCCTTAAAACCATTTCGTGTACTGGACTTGTCGCGCGTTCGCGCCGGTCCCAATTGCGTTCGAATCCTGACCGATTTTGGGGCTGATGTTATTCGCATCGAGCCGCCTAAGGGCGTGGACCCCAATGAAGCCATGTTTGCGGCAAACCGCAGCGGCGGGGATTTCCAGAACCTGAACCGCAACAAGCGGTCACTAACGTTGAACCTTAAAAAGCCTGGTGCTTTAGACATTTTTATGAAGCTAGTTAAGACCGCTGACGTGGTCGTTGAGAACTGGCGTCCTGACGTCAAGAATAAGCTTGGCTTGGACTATGAGTCATTGGCCAAGGTTAATCCGCGCATCATTCTGGCGAGCATTTCCGGTTACGGTCAGACTGGGCCATATGTATCACGCCCCGGTTTCGATCAAATCATGCAAGGCATGGGCGGTTTGATGTCGGTGACTGGTTTCCCGGACTCGGGCCCCGTTCGCGCCGGGCTCGCGGTGGCTGACATGAGTGCCGGTCTATATGCCGCTTTAGGCATCCTAGTAGCACTAATTGAACGCGAACAGTCGGGTAAGGGCCAGTGGGTACAGGCCTCGTTGCTGCACTCACAAATTGCCATGATGGATTTCCAGGTGGCGCGTTATCTTAACGATGGCGATACGCCCGTTCGTGTGGGTAACGACCATCCCACGAGCAGCCCCATGGGTCTATTCACAGCGTCTGACGGGGTCTTTAACATCGGGGCATCGGGCGAAGGTAATTGGATACGGCTGTGTGCATTGCTTGAGCGGCCCGAATGGCGTGAAGACCCTGACTTCGCGACAGAAAAACTGCGCGTCACTAACCGACCGAGATTAACGGAACTGCTCGAAGCCGAGTTTGCCAAGAACACGGTGCATTATTGGGTGACTGAACTGAACCGTGTGGGTGTGCCCGCAGGCCCGGTGTATGACGTGCCAGAAGTGTTTGAGGATGAACAAGTCAAGCACCTGGGTGTCGTGGCGTCGTTGCCAGAGGTTTATGGCAAGGCCATGCATTACATCACCCAGCCCATGACATTGTCGCGCACGCCACCTGACGTTAAAACCCCGGCACCGGGGTGGGGTGAGCACACTGATGAAGTGCTAACTGAAATTGGCTACGGTGACAGCGAGATCAAGCAACTGCACGATGACGGGGTGGTTTGATATGCCAGAAATCAGATCAGCAACGGAGGCAGATGGCGTTGCCATTGTGACCCTATGCAATCCCGATCGACGCAATGCGATGACCTTGGGCATGTGGCAGTCATTGGCACAAACCATGGATCGGCTAAGTGAAGATGCATCGGTGCGAGTCGTGGTGTTACGCGGTTACGGCGAGGCGGCATTTGCTTCGGGTGCTGATATTTCTGAGTTTGATCAAGTGCGTAGCAACGCGCAGAACATTGCGTTTTACGATGCCTGTGTCGAGCAGGCTGAGACGGCTGTTGGCGCCTGTCGTAAGCCCGTCATCGCGGCGATCCGTGGTGCCTGCTACGGCGGCGGTGTAGGCATTGCCGCATCTTGCGACTTGCGCTATGTCGATACAACCACGCGCTTTAGCGTGCCAGCGGGCAAGCTCGGGTTGGGTTACCCATTGTCAGACATCAAACGTTTGCATCGTCTCATGGGGGCATCCGGCGCCACAGATCTGTTGTTAACAGCGCGCGTGTATACAGGCGAACAAGCGGTTCAAGCTGGTTTAGCGCAAGCTTGTGTTGACGATGTGTTTGCCCACGCCATGGCGCAAGCTAAAACCATGTCGGCATTAGCACCCTTGACCCTGATTTCCGTCAAAATGGCCTTGCAACATTTAGATGCGGTGCCCGGTGCACCAAGTCGGGCTGATGTCGATGCTGCTGTTGCCACTTGCTTTGCCAGTGATGATTACATCGAAGGTCGCCAAGCGTTTGCACAAAAACGTATGCCGCAGTTCAAAGGACAGTAGATTGGCGTCGCAGGCGGCGCCTTTGCCCCAAATTGTTTAATCAATAGTCTTAGAAACAGGATGATCGATGAGTAACCCGCGCGTTCCGTACCGGTT
>Ga0209953_1000145_pt1 | contig 27282 bp, 36 predicted proteins | sample SalPonred_H2O_MG_FD_185713 | JGI IMG/M metagenome (GOLD analysis project Ga0209953, IMG submission 185713) | Salt pond water microbial communities from South San Francisco under conditions of wetland restoration - Salt Pond MetaG... | ecosystem: Environmental > Aquatic > Non-marine Saline and...
AGCTTCAAAGCGCATCTCCGTATTTCTTATCGGCATCCAACAGCGGTGGTTCATCAACCACCTATGTCACTGACGAGCATTACGCCAAGCCGGATTCCAACCGCGTGGTTCTTGTCGGCGGTAACGCATTTAATGGCGCGGCTGCGGGCGCGTTCTGCTTGGGTTCGGCTTATGCCTCTTCGCTTCGGTTTCGTTATTTCGGCGCGCGGCTCGCCTTTTAATTTAAGGAGTACCAAGGGGTGATTGACCATTTTGTCGTTCCACACGTGGTTCATGTCAGCAGTAACGCTAATAATGGCACGAATGCAGGCACGTTCTACTTGAATTCGAATAATGCCTCATCGAATCGGAATCGTAATATCGGCACGCAGCTCGCTGGTCGTAGTGCGCGGCCAATCACCCCTGCTCGAAAGGGCGAATATGTCTACCCAATACAGGCTAGTAGCGGTTGCGAGCGTCTGGGGGAACATCAGCGATGAAACGTAAAGGCAACCTTTTCGAGAAGATCGTCAGCCTAGACAACATCCGTCTGGCTCATAAACAGGCGCGCAAGGGCAAGGCTTTCTATACCGAAGTCAAAATGGTCGATGCCGATGTTGACCACTACTGCGGTGAGATTCAGAAGATGCTTACCAACCAGACTTTCAATACCAGCGCCTACACGCTTGAAGATCGCTATGACGGGCGCAAGATGCGCACCATCTACAAACTGCCGTACTACCCTGACCGTATCGTGCAGCATGCGCTTCTCAATGTGGCAGGGCCAGTGCTGACCAACGCACTTATCCGTGACACCTACCAGTCGATCACGGGGCGCGGCACAAGCGATGCCATGAGGCGTGTCAAGCGTCTGGTGCGCAGCGAGAATTGCCCCAAATACGCGCTGAAGATTGATGTGGCCAAGTACTACCCCTCAGTCGATAACCGCCTTCTCAAAGCCGCTGTACGACGCAAGATCAAATGTGAGAAAACACTGTGGCTGCTCGACAATATCATCGACAGTATGCCGGGCCTGCCCATTGGCAACTACACGTCTCAAATACTGGGCAATGTGTACCTGAACGAATTTGATTGGAAGGTCAAGCAAGAAATCAAGCCTACTGGTTACTTCCGTTACTGCGACGATATCGTCTTCATGGCCGACGCGCCTGGCGATCTGATGGCCATGAAGACTTGGGCTGAAAAAGAACTGTCCAAACTCAAGCTGTCTATCAAGCCTTCATGGAACATCTACAACGTGGCCGCGCAAGGTATCGACTTCGTGGGCTACGTCTTTAAGCCTGAGCGCACTCGGTTGCGTAGGGGAATAAAGCAAAGTTTTGTAAACGCTTGTCGTTCATTGAAAGAAATGCCAAAAACGACACGCAACCTAAGCCGCGTCATGGCCTACAAAGGGTGGGTCAAGTCATGTAATGGCAAAACCCTGTGGCGCAAACACACTCACCAAATCCGTCCGATTTACCCCACTCAAATCAGAGGTGCATTATGAAAACCTACTCACAGACCCAACCCGATACTTATGTCATCTCTGGCAACGAGGTGCGTATCCACTGGGACGTTCAAGAACAGACCACGCAGGACATGGATGGCCAAGACCAGACGCAATGGGTGGCTAACGAGGCCGTGGCTTTTGTCCACGACACCCGTGAAATCCTAATTGAAAAGATCATCGGCTCGGTCTACTCGGTTCAGCAAGAGATTGCCACGATTAACAACCGAGATGAAAAGCCTGATACCTACGATGATTACCAGAGCTTGCGCGCAACCGCCAAGCAATTGGCTGATAACTGGCTGTCTCAAAAAGCCGCTTTGCTGGAGGGCTAATCATGGCTGACGTAACCATCGACGACCTGCCATCAGGCGCAGCACTGCAAGACTCTGACTCTCTGGTGGTCGAGCAGGGCAGTAGCGGCTCACGGCGCACAGTCAAGCTGACCGCTGACGCTATCAAGTCCTATGTGCCGAACATCAACCAGAAATACATCTGGGACAGGCTTGGCTATGTGCCTGCCAATCTGGATGGTTCAAACGCCACGGGGCTGTGGAACATCAACATCAATGGCTTTGCCACGAAGTTGTTCAAAAACGCAACGTATGAGGTCAGTGGGCTGACAACTGATTCACTGACTGTCACTGACATGGTGGTCAAGGGCGAGGTGGATTTAACGCAAGCCACTGCGCTGCGCTTCCCAGAGGACACCATCGCAGTCAAGGACACCATCCGCGCTGAGAACAAAGTCATCTGTGAAGGTCAAATCGAGACCGACACGTTCAAGGCCGATGGCGCTGCCGATGCCTACCGCTTTGTGGCAGGCACGTACTGTGAAGGCACTCGCTGGCGCGCGCGTCCGACCAATCAGCCCGCGCAGTCTGCCTATCCTGAGATTTACTACGACGTGGACTTAAACGTGTGGCGTGGCTACGTCAAAACGGCTACAGGCGGCTACTGGCAAGACCTGTCACTGCGACGCATTAAGGATGACCCAAACAACGAAGTCAACGAGCCTTACAACGGCATGCAGGTCATGAACCAGTACGACCGTTTGTGGCGCTACCTCGGCGACGAGTGGAAAATTGTGGACTATCCGGGGAAGACGTTTGTTTGATTGCTGCATAGATATATCGCACCTACTGACGCACTTTGCCAGCGCAGGTGCGGCTGCTTTGGGTGGTGGGTCAATGATGGTCTACATGCAGCCTGCCACGGTCAAAGAGGCTGCAATGCGCCTCATCGTCTCGGTGGGCGCAGGAACCATGTTGGCTCCTACTATCACGCGCAAGATTTTTGATGACCCTGTGACCGATATCCATGTGGTGGCAGGCATATCGTTTGCGCTAGGTTTCATAGCATGGTCGGCGCTTGGCAGTGTCGCACGATACTTTGAACATCGCCGCCAAGACGATGCCGTTCAACTTTTTCAAGGCATAAAAAAATGATTCACGGGTTTCTTTACGGCATCCAGTTTGCCATCACATTTGCCATCGGCACACTGGTATTGGTCGGTCTTTTCAGGGGCGTTTGGGAAACAGCATCCCAGAGCAAAGGGCTGTTTTGGGCTATCGGGTGGTCATCGTACTTGGTCAGCTACTCGTCTTTTGTCAAAGCCATTGACGGGCCTCCATCGCCAGTTTTTGAGGTGTTCGCCACGGTGTCTCAATTAGTTTTCTACGCATTCGTTTTGACCTACATCCTCGTTTACTTAATCACCAAGTGGAGCGACCATGAAGATTTCACAGCAGGGCATTGACCTTATCAAAGACTTAGAGGGGTTTCGCTCTAAAGCCTATGCCGACCCTGCTAGTCGCACTGGACTGCCCATTACCATTGGATACGGCAGGGCGCATGGTGTGGTGTTGGGCGATGTCTGTACCCCCGCCCAAGCCGAGGAGTGGCTGAAGGAAGATTTGGAAGCAGTTGAGGACTGCATCAACTCTTATGTCAAAGTGCCACTGTCTCAGCATGCGTTCGATGCACTGGCATCCTTTACCTACAACCTTGGTTGTCACGACCTAGAGAAAAGCACCCTTTTGCGACTCTTAAATGCAGGTGATCGCAAAGCCGCTGCTGACGAATTCCATCGGTGGGTCTACAGCGGTGGGCGAATCGTCAACGGTTTAGTCAACCGCAGACAAAAGGAAGCTGATGTTTTTAAGCACGGTTATTGAATTCCTGCGTTCTCGTGCGCTAACGCTGGTAGGCATTGGTATAACTTTCGTTGCTGGTGCTGCCGTGGGATGGCTACACGAACACGACAAGCTAGTTGCGTACCGTGCGTCCGTGGAATCAATTGCCGCCGAACAGGAGATTAAAAACCGTGAAACAATTGCCAAGCATAATCAAACCACTCGCGACATCCATAAGGAATATGCGAACGCCCTTGATCGTCTGCATCAGTACTATAATGGTAGGCTGCGGGACAACAAAAATACCCGTGGAATGCCCGCCAATTCCACAGCCGCCAGCAGAACTTCTAACCCCTCCCCCAACCAACCTCTTACCACCACAGAACGACTAGAGTGCGCTGAGTCCGTACTCAAGTTGATCGAACTACAGAAATGGGTGCGTGAAATCACGTCCCAGTAGGTCTTGACCGTGTTGGTCAGGATGTGGCTACGACATTTCGTAGTATTGGTAAGGAGGTTTCTGATGAAGAAATCACTTTTAGCCGTTGCGCTGTCTTTCGGGGCAGTGAGCGCGGCACATGCCTTTAGCGTGGATACTACCGGGCGCGTTGAAAACGCCTGCGTGTTCACCGAGGTGTCAGCGGGTGACTTTGGCTCTAACGCCATCGACCCAACCGCGCTGTCAACGTCTCACGTTGGCGGATCGGGTCCAGTCGTGTCGTTTACCTTTACGGGTCAACCCACTTTGGCCATCACTGGCCCAACCTCGTTTAGCACTGCGCCAGAATTGGGCGAGATCGTGCCAGTTTTCACGACTCTCGCTTCAACCACGGCAAAAGGCTCGCTCACCTTTTCGGGCAACTCGGCCTCGACTGTCTACACGACAGGTTCTGGTGACACTGTGAACCTCGGTTTGCAAGTGTCTACTGGCTCAGAGACCAACTTCCCGGCTGGTGACTACGCCGCAGCCACTACGCTTACTTGCTCGTAAGCCATGGCTAAGTCCAACATCCTAGTTGGGCTTCTGTGCGCTCTCACGGTTTCGGCTGTGGGGGCGCATGGAATCTCCCCAACCCGCTTACAAGCCCCGTCTGGGTCTAAAGTCATCGGCTTCCAATTCAAAGCCATGAACTTCTTGAGTCGGGCGGCCACTTATCGGGTCGAGTGCTACCGAAATGCGCTTGCTTTTCCAGTCCCATGTTTGGCCATGCCAAAGCAATTCAGGCTATCAGCCAATGGTTCTAGACCCTTTCGAGTGCGTCTAGATACCAATGGCAAGGACGGTCTGTATTACGTTTGTACAGCCTACATACCGGAGCCGGGTGAGGCATCAGTTATTACCCGGACGTGCGCCAGATTCGGTGTCGGTGTTGACCCTGAAACCAGAGGGGCAGAACCAGAATGAGATTGCTCTACGCGCTCGCATTCGCTCCATGTGTGGCAATGGCAGACTTGGGACAACTGAGCCTGCCTGCGCCCCCGTCATGGCCAACAGGTAACGACAAGGTTCGCAGTGCCGATGGTGTGCAGTGCGAGACAAGCACGACCCCACGCGACTGGTACATGGACATTGGGATTGTAGGTGGCCGAGGCAATGGCCTTGGGTCAAACTCCAACCCGACAATCATTGATGTCAACAGCACGTTCGTGAACAACAATTTTGAGCGCAACACGATGGCTATCTATGCGCGGGTGGTCATCAACCTCGACAAACCCAAACCGCACATTGATTGTGGTCGTCTGTATCAACTAGAAATTGATCGCCTCAAGATGGAAATTGAGTACCTGCAAATGGGTCAGGGCGTGGCAGGTGGGGTAGTGGAGTAAGCGGGGTTGGATGAAGCACCATTCAGCCCGAAGTAGCGGGGCGGGATTGCCCGTAACTTCACAGGCGGCTAAGACCTGCTCCCCGCTTTTTTCCATTGTAAATAAAATCATCGACACGACTTAATAAGTCGCGGGCCGGGATATAGCACCCTTTCGTTTAACGAACGGTCGTGACCTCGTTCGCAACTTTATCCTCGGCGGCTAAGACCGAGCGCCCGCTTTTTATTCCAGTTCTCCAGGTGTGGCGTAAATTTGCCATAAATGCTTTTCGCTCCCCCTGTATAGATGTCAAAACGCATAAACAGATTTCGATGATGCTGTCAGTGCGAAACCTAGTGTTTATGCGGCTTTCCAGCTATTTGTACCCACTTTTAACGTGCGACTGTTAATCCGTAGGTCACTGGTTCGAGCCCAGTTTGGGGAGCCAAAAAACTCCAAGTAAATCAACCGTTTACCACACGAAGTGCAGGACGGTTGGGTAAGTTCGGTTCAGGGTGTGGCGTGATTTTGACGTTGCCAGTGTAGCGCGCCAAGTCATCGGCACTCAGGTGGGCGTAGCGATTCAACATCGACAACGTTTTCCACCCGCCCAAGCGCTGCAACGTCAGCATCGGGGTACCTGCCTGGGCGTGCCACGAAGCCCATGAGTGCCTGAGATCGTGAAACCTAAAGCCCTCTGGCAACCCCGCGGCCTGTACCGCTTTGGCAAACGGCCGTCTGTCGATTTCTCTGGTCTGCCTGCCCGCCCGCGCAAAGACATACTGACTATGTAAATCTTTACGCCGCATGACCACAGTCAAAGCCTCATCGTTTAACGGCACAGCTCTACCAGACTTTGACTTTGCCTTGGAACCCAAGACCGACACCAAACCTCTGTCCACGTTTACTTGCGCCCACTCCAGGCTCAGGATTTCTCCTGCCCTCATGCCTGTTGCCAACGCAAACGTGCAGACATCACGCATCCAACCTTCTGGCAGTGCTTCTAAAAAGATGACTGCCTGTTCCTTGGTCATGAAGTCCTCACGCAATGGGGACTCGGCAAACTTTTGGATGTAGGGTGTCTTGGCCAACCATCCCCGCTTGTGGGCGTCGTTAAGCAGCTTGCTTAACGTGGCCAGGTAGCGGTTCTTGGTGGCACCGGACAATGGTTGCGATTTGCCATAGCGATTGCGTTTGTGCGTGGGCAACGCGTTATGTATCACTTCCGTTGTTAAAGAACAAATCGTATTGCCGCTAAACTGCTCGCACCAAAACTTTACGTGCTGCACTTTCGAGCCGTAGTCACGTGTGTGAGCGTGTTGCTTTAAGAACTCCAACGCCGCCTCGTCAAACGTGTACTGCCGCTGCTCGCCTAAGTGCCTAGTGCGCCACAACTGGGCTTTCACCCGGTCGTGGTACTCCTGAGCCTCTACTTTGTCGAACGTCCCAGTAGAGCGTCTAACTCTTTTTGAACCATCAACTGCGATGTCGATGTAGTAGAAGCCTGATTTTGGGTGCTTGTAGATTGACATGTTTCGTCTCCGTCTCGCACCGACAGCGAGACAACTTTACTATGAGTGGCAGATTTTTGAAACTCTTTCAGTGTCGAGGGCCATACGCGCCAGATGCGAGAACCAGGTAGCCGAAAGGCTAAGTCTTTGCGCTTGGCAAAGATGGTCTGGTAATGCACCCCTAGCATGTCAGCAGCCTGTTGCAAGGTCAGTGCTTTTTCATCCATGTTGATTCTCCAATCTTGCGATCTCTCGGTTGATGTACCAAACTGCTTTTTCTAAATCTTGAATGGGGTTGTTCGACTTCAACCCAGCTCGCCAGACGTATTTCGTAGCGTTTCCTAAACAGAAATTCATGTGTTCGGTGATCTGTATGCACTCCACACCAGACGGATGTTGGGTGTAGTGCGGTGGGCGGTTAACCATGTCATCGTTCGGTACTTCATTTTCGGACAGGTATAGTCGAAGTTCATTTTCCAAAAAATAATTACTGGTTGTATCGTTCATTTGGTTCTCCTTTAATCTTTAGGTACAAACCAACTTATTTCAGTTTGGCCTTTATGCTGCCCTATAGCTAAATACAGCATGGGCTGCCCGTCTAAACCGGCTTGGCAAATCTCGCACCAAAAACCTATCAACACCCCGTTGCGTCTTTCGCTTGGATTGTCAGTTTGTACGTCACCGCCTGAATGCAGGTTTACGGCTTCCCCGTTGACGCTCAAAATCAATCCTCTTTCCCAATCTTCTTTTGGCCGATTAAAAACATATACAGACTCATGGTGCAAACACCCTTCATGACCTCCGTAGGGAGCACAAACGGGGCAAGTTAAAAGGCCTTTCAAACCGTAGCCTGCCCGTTCAATATGCGTTTGCACTTCTTCGTAATCAAGGTTAAATAGTTTCATTTGGTTCTCCTTTTCATCGCTTCTAGTAAGACGTCCTGAACCGCCCGCTTGGTGCGCAACCGATTCATGACCAATTCATCAATAGAGTCCGGCACCACTAAGTGGTGCACAAACACCGGGCGGTCGTATCCCGATTGCTTTTGCCGTGCTGGGCCGATGCGCTCGATAATCTGCAAGTAGTTCTCTAGGCTCCAGTCCATGCTGAAAAACACCAAGATGTTGCCGCCGTGCTGCAACGACAACCCGTGGCCGGCACTCTGGGGGTGCGCGAGCATCACCGGGATTTCTCCGGCGTTCCAGCGCTCAATGGTCTGCGGGTTTTGGTCCATGGCGACTGCTTGGGGGAAAGCCTTGAGAAGTCGAGCCAAGTCGGACTTGAACTTGTACGCAACCAGTACCGGCGAGCCGCTGGCCTCTTCAATAATTGAATCCAGTGCATGAATCTTCTCATCGTGTATGACCTCCCAGTCGGTGTTGCCGCCGTCCAAATACACGGCGCCACTGCAAATTTGTAAGCATTTCATAGACTTAGCCGCTGCGTTTGCCGCTTCCACGCCTTCGTCCTTTAGCTCGGCAAAGAAATAATCTTCCATGTCCTGATACGTCTTGCGTGCGGATTGCGGCAACGGCACTGACAGAACATTGACCACGGGCTCATCAATGTTCAGGTGATCCTTGGCGTCGATGGTCAGGCAAATGTCAGACAGCTTTTCCTGAATCTCGGTTCTGGCATGAGGCAGCGCAATCAGTTTCTTGGCGTGAGCGTTTGGGCCGACTTGCTCGGATCGAAACCAACGTTTCTCAAATCCGTTAAAGGATTGCCCCAAACGCCAACCGCGATCCAAAAACCAAATCTGCCCCCACAAATCCGTTAAACCTTGCGGACTTGGGGTGCCAGTCAGCAACACCATGCGATCGACCTTGGTGTGCGCCACCTTAGCCAAAAACCGAGCACGCTTTGACCCGCCGTTTAATCGGTAAGACTTCAGCCTGGTCGATTCGTCAATCACCACCGTCCTAAACGGCCACGCATCACCCAGCTCTTTGACCAACTGAGGTAGCAGCTCGAAATTGATGGTATTGATGTCGGCCAAGTTGACAAACGCCTTGGCACGCTGCGCCACCGTGCCGCCAATAAACTTGCAACTTAGGTGTTGGGTAATAGGCCACTTGGCCACCTCACTGGGCCACGTGTGCTTGGCCACTCGCAAGGGGGCGACTACTAGCACTGGCAACACGTCTTCCATTAAGTCAAGCGTGCTGATGGCGTGCAACGTGGCCAAGCTTTTGCCCATGCCCATGGACGCCCAAATTGCGCACCGTGGGGTGTCCATGATGTGCCTAGCAATGTCGTGCTGGTAGCTATGCAGTTTCATTTAAAAATTCATCCACTTGTTCTTTGCTATCGATAACTAAAACCCTGACACCTAGACTGCGTAACTTCTGATGCAATCGTGCTTGGTGCGGTTTTGCTTTTTGGTTTGGCGCTTTCAGTTCCACAAACACCATCACGCCTTGGGGCAGAATCACTAGCCGGTCGGGTGCGCCTCTGATGCTGACCCAATCCTGCTTGACTGCCATGCCGCCTCTGGCTTGAACCTGGCGACGCAAGTACGCCTCAATGGTGCGTTCGCGCAAGCTCTACTCCTTCCGATAACGTGTTGTTTCGTAACCGGCTGCCGCTAACGGCAAACCTTTGGCCCAGTCTGGTGGCGTAGCCATGATCGCTGACAGCTCTTCGTGAGTGAAACGGTCGTTGTCAGGTACTTCACAAATCAATTCATCGTGAACAGACGAAACGATGGCGTAACCGCCAAACTCTGCCATGGCTAGGCCATTTGTAAGCACGTCTCTGGCCACGGCTTGGCACAGGTTTTCGAAAATCTTGCCGCCATACGTGCTGATGCGCCCCCACTTACGGGTGTACTGATTCAGTCCTGCGTAACTGACTTTGCCTTCATCATCGACTCGGGGCTGTGGGTAACACAGCAACCGACCCGATGGCATCTTGATACGCAACCAACCGCGCACAGCGTTAAACACCAACTTGCCCGCTTTAAATTTTTCATTGGGGTGTTGAATGGCTAAAACGGCCGACTCTTCCAACTCTTTCCACAGCCGCGTAATGTTTGGATGCGCTTTGCGCCAAGCACGTTTAACGCCGTCACACGCCACGAACGTGTCGCGCTCAAGTCCAAAGGTGTTGCTGCCTTCTTCCTTGCAATAGTTCCAATACCGCTGCGCTTGTTCCAGTAACTCATCTGGCAAGGTCGGTAGCACCTTGTCGGCCATGTCGTTTAAATCAATACGGTAGATAGCTGCAAAACTTTTAAACGCACCTACCGCACCCTGGTACCCTAATGCCAGTTCTTGAACCTTGCCCACGGATCTCTCATCTGGCCCCACCGTATCGACACTCACGCCAAACGACTTGGCATAGGCCATCTTGTACAGGTCAGGCCCCGTGCCGGCGTCAAACTCTCGAAACGCCTGCACCTTCCAGTCTTCGCCAGCCAACCACGCAGCGACCCGTCCTTCAATGTTGCTCAGGTCACTGACCACTAGCTTCTTGCCTTCGGGGGCGATTAGGCACCCACGCACCGCTGAACTGGTTAACGCCGACACGTTGTCAAACATCAAATCCGCGCAACCGAGCTTGAGCGCCGCAATACCATGTTCAAGCTCAGTGCCTTTGACGCTGCCTCGCGGCAAGTTTTGCAACTGAACTAAGCGGCCTGCGAACCTTCCGGTTCGGCTAGCACCGCAGTACTGCAACGTGCCACGTAGCCGGCCGTCTTCGTTGGTACAGTGCTGAAACTTGGGGTACTTGGCATTGCTTGACATGCTGGCTTCGAGTCGGATGCGCAACAGCTCTTTAACCGGCTCTGGCAAGTCAGGGTCTTCGAGCCTGCGTTCCAACGTGCTGGTACGCAAATCAGGCAGGCTCACGCCGTACTCTTTCAGTATGTGTGCCAGTAACGCATCGCGCTGACTAGCCGAGTTGACGTCGCCCCCAGTCTTGTCTTGTGTTTCTTTAGACAAACGAGCCTTTTCTTTTTTGACCGCATCAATAGCCGCTTGAACCAAGTCAAGGTCAACGGCCACGCCTCGGTCATTGATGCGCTGGTCTAAGTGCCACAGCGCAAGCTCGGCGTCTTTGTAGTTCCACTTGGGCAACTTGCCGTGCAATACGCGCATGGCCTGCACGTCTTGGCGAGCGTAGTGAACAAACTGCGCCCACTCGTCTGGATGCGTCTCTTTGTTGGCTCGACGCAATTTTCGATTAGCAGGCTGCGGCTTGCAAAAAAGCTGAATGAGTTTCTGCCCATCAGCATCTTTGGCTTCGTCTGCGTCTAGTCCGTACACTTGGCACAGCACACCAAGCGCACCGGGCAGGGAATGTGCCAAAGCCTGTGCCATGGTGCAACGCCAACGTTCAATTTCGGTTTCCATTTGCCACGCATGGCGCAGCACCACTCGGTCAAACTGAGCGTTATGTGCAACCAGGGTCACGTTGGGGTCAAGTAGCGCTTTGGTAAGCTCATCGTTTGCCGTCTCGACCACGTGCACTGGCCCATCGTCAAGGGCGTAAGCCGCAAGCAAAATCTCAGACTCTGGCGCATACCGATACACGCCAGACTGTTTAAGATTGACCTCGCTATAAACCTCTAAATCAAAATATAGAATTTTGGGATTTGACATGGTATGATTTCCATCAGGAATGACATGATTCCTATGCGTTTACAGACTTACCCCGGTGTGGCAGCACCGGGGTTTTCTTTTTAGAGCAGGTCATCTTCGGTCTCTTCGACCGCTTCAATGGCCTCAAACTCGTCGCCGTTAGACTTCACGGGGCCTCCTCCAAACGCATCGCCGTCACCGGCAAACTGCACCGCAATCAACGTGCAACGAATGCCGCTGTACTGGCCGTCTTGCGCCCAAATGTCTACGGACGCGTTAACAAAACACCCTGCGTAAACGCGACCGTTGTCTGCATGAATTGGGGTCTTGTCTGCGTCAAATACTGCGACTGGACCGTCTTTGTCTTTACGGTTGCCAGACAAAATGAACATGCCCTCATTCTCTTCACGCCCAGTCAGTTCACCGTCCACGTAGCAGCAGGTCTGCTTACTTGAGCGCAGTTTTTTAAGCGTGGTGGCAGCCTTGCCGCCCCACTTGGCTTTGGCAACTTCAGCGATCGCATCTTCCAATGCTTTATGCGCATCGGTGCCGGGGTCAACCATGAACTGCGCCTCGTAGCGCAAGGGGCCGGTGCCTTTGAACTGAGAAGGTTCAAAGAGTTTGGGGAAAGACAAACGAACGTTCTTAATCACTACTTTCATGACATGTTTCCTTTTTAAAGATGTGCAGCAAAATCGGCTGCGGGGTCAGTCACCAAGGCGTTCCTTGGATCAGATTCGGGGGCGACGGTTGGCGCACCGGGTGCCTGCGACATCATGTCGGCAAGCTTTCGCCACTGGGTGGGGCCAAGCTTTTTGGCCTTGTAAAGTTTCTCCACGTCGGTGGGTGAAACCAGACTGGTCTTGAACATGGCATCACGTTTTAGACGCATCTGACGCATCAACTCTTCGACTTCAGCGGCATCGACCCACTTGCGTGCGCCTTTGCGACCTTCAACCACTTTGAAGCCTGGCACCTGCTGACCAGACAACAGTCGCTTGCGTGATTCTTCTTCGACCGCGCCAATCCACGTCTTAATCATGCCAATGGCAGACAGCTTCTTAGCCAACTCAAAGTTGTCCATCATCTTGGGTTCGCTCTCGCCAGTGAGGTCTTCAAAATCTAAGTCACATGCTTCAAACACAGACGCCGACAGTGCGTCGCACGATGGCGCATTAGCGCACCACTTGCACTGCACTTCGCCCGGCTCCTTTCTAACCAAGCCGTGCTCGATCTTGTCGATCATGATCGACAGACGCACACCGAACGCTTCCAAGTCAAAACGGCTTGCACGCCATTCGCTTACGTGGTTTAACCGAGGCTGGATGATGACCAGATCCACGTGATCGACGGGACCTGTCGCTGCTTCGTAGGCGTGAATGGCAGCCAAGGCGTAGGCCATCAGTTGATCGTTATCTTGCGCATCAACTTTGACGCCCATGCCATACTTCAAATCCACAATCGTGATAGCGCGGTCTTTCAAAATCACCGCATCGGCTGTGCCTTCTGAATCTTCACCAGTCACACCGGACAGGGGCAACTTTTGTTCAACCATGAGCCTGTGGCCTGCGGCCATCGATAGCACAGGGTCAACGTATCCCGTTTGAATGTGGCGAGCCATATCGAGCGTGACTTCAATCAGTTCATCGTCTACGTCATAGACGGTGCCGATCAAGTCGTAAGCTTCAATGCCGCGCTCCAAGCAATCTTGCGCTAACTGATGGGCAGCCGTGCCTTCGTTCGCGTAACTGCTTGAGCCTTCGGAAGGTCGGTACCCGTTGCAAAGCCTGATCGCTTTAAGACTAGAAGGGGGGTATTTCTTGGCGTGCGTGCTCGCTTGAATGGGTATGACTTTAGCCATTGCGAGCCTCCATCAACATGTTGCCCACCACTTCCACGACCAGGCCGTGCTGCTCGGGTTCAATGTCTGACAGCTTCTTGGCATTGAATTCGGCTAGCACGTCTACCTGAGCATCGCGCCCACATACTTCACCTAACTCGATGAACATCTGGCGCACATCGTCAGGAGAAACCGCAGTCGAGGTGGCAGCCTCGATCTCAGCGGCTACGTCTGCCTTCTCTTGAAGGCTGTCTGTGGTGGTGGTAGGGGGTGCAACTGCAACATTTGCCAGATTTGGAAAACGCTCGGCCAATCGATCTGCTACTTGGTCGGCTACCAGTTCGGCAATGATTTCGATGATGCGCCGGTTCTGGTCTTGTTGAAATGCGTCACGGATAGTATCTTTCTTTGTCATGATTTCCTCTTGCGTTTATGCGTGTTTGAATAAACAACAAGACGAATACTATCTAAGAAAATCCGCTACCGCAACCCAAAAATGAGAAATTACTACGAAAATTTTATGCGGGTTTTCCCTATGTTTTGCGTAAGCCTATGATTGCAAACAATAAAAAAGACCCCGAAGGGTCTGGTTGGTAGGCGATGTAAGCGTTTTATATCTGTCGCACCGTTTGGATTTCGCTCACCACGCCAATAAGTTGTACGTCTTCAGTCACCCGTATCATTTCCATGTCGGCTCTTAAAGGCACCAAGTACTGATCGATTCCGTCAGTGGCTAAGCGTCTGAGCAGCGGTGCAGTGCTTGGCGCTGCCAGGGCGACCACAATATCGCCGTCTTTAGGCTTGCGTGACGCTTGAACAATGACCACGCTGTTGGCTGGAATCTCTGGCTCGAACAGCGTGCTTTTGACTCTAAACGCAAAACCTTCTTCTTGCGGCTTCAAATGGATCGATGGCCACAGCTCGTATTCCCCTTCCCGAATAAAGTTTTGCAAATCACGCACGCGATTGGCAGGCACCATGGGTACCTGCGCTCTAGCAGTTACCTTGGGTCTGGACACCTTCTCGCCAGTGCTCAAGTCTTTCTCTAACAAGTCCACTAACCCCACGCCAAAGTAATCCGCTAGCAGTTGCAACTTGCTGTGCCTTGGTTCCCGGGCGTCTGCGGCCAACCACCTAAATAACGTAGGCTGCGCCACGCCGCATCGCCGGGATAACTCAGTAGCCGTGGCAATGCCTGAGCTAGCCATCAAGTGGCGTATGTTGCTTGCTAATACTGGGTTCATGGTTGTCTCCTAAATCGTGTTCCCCGTGTCTTTAATTATACACCTATGAATATCTTAAAGCACTTGATTTTCACCGCCCCACGCAAATCTCCTTGCTTTCAATAATTCTGATAAGTATCATTTAAGTCCCTTCAACTAACTCATAAGAGAATAAACGCCATGTCCACTTTATTAGAACCCGCTGACCTGATCGACGCCTTGCAGGCTCGTGGCATGACCCAAGCCGAGATCGCCGAGATGACTGGCTCCACGCAAGCTACTATCTGCCGCATCCGTACCCAACGTATTAAGAAGACCAGCTACCAAGTCGGTCGCGCCTTGCATCAGCTCTATGAAGCCACGATGCAAAAGGACGCCGACCATGAGTAATGTTCACCCCATTAACCCTTCTTTAAAGCTGCTTAACGCCCCCTCTTTAATGCGCGACCTTAAAGGCTGGCTGGTGTGGCGCTACGAGCCAAACCCCAACGGTGGCAAACAATTAAAGGTGCCGTATTACGTCAGCGGCTTGGCTCGCCAGGGCGAGCAGGGGTCGGCTGAGGATCGCAGCCGTTTGACCGACTTTGACACGGCCAAAGAGATCGCCATCAAACGCAATTACTCAGGTGTGGGGTTTTGTCTCATGCCCGAGTTCAACATCGTGGCAGGCGACTTTGATAACTGCGTCCAAGGCGAGCCGCAAGACGATGACGCCACCGTGCACCCTGATGTCATGACCCTGGTTCACGGCACCTACGCTGAGTACTCGCCTTCGACCAATGGCGTTAGAGCCTTTTGGCGTGGCACCTCGCGTGGCAATATGAAAGATCCTCACGGCAAGCCCTTTGGCTTTGAAGTATTTTCCACCAAGGGCTTTGTTACTTTCACCGGCGCGGCCTTACACCAGACTGAGCTTGTGGGATGTGAAGATCACGTGGCCACTGTGAGCGATAAGCTTGACGCTTACATCAAGTCGCGCCTAATCGACGCGCCATCCAAGCACGATGACACCGACCCGTCTGACCCGGCAAGCATCCTATCGACCTACAAGCCGTCAACGTTTACGCCCGCATCATCGGCCACCGCACTGCTTAACACCTTAAACCCGGACATGTCTTACCCTGAGTGGGTCAAAGTCGGCATGGCGCTGCACCATGAGTACCAGGCAAGCGATGACGGGTTCACGCTCTGGGATACGTGGTCGTCTAATGGCGAGAAGTACACCAGTGAAGACGATCTGCGTGCCAAGTGGGACAGCTTTAGCTCCAACCCAGAGCGCTATAACGTGACGTTCGGCACACTGCGCCACATGGCCGCTAAAGCCACAAAAACGCCCGTGTCTGCATTGACGCAATCTAAGCCCGATACCGACAAGCCCGACCCGTTAGAGCCGTTTACCGTGTCAGAGTTTGCCGCGCAGTCCATTGACATCGAATGGCTCATTCATAACACGTTGCCCGTGGGTAACTTGTCGGTGCTGTACGGGGCGCCGGGTAGCGGCAAGACATTCATGGCCATGGACATGTGCATGGCCGTTGCGTCTGGCACCAGGTGGCGCAATGACAGCTTAAAAGTCAAACAAGGTGCCGTGCTTTACGTGGCCTGCGAAGGGGGCGCGGGTTTGCGTAAACGGTTTCGCGGCTACGCTCAACAATTTAACGTCAACCTTGACGACATACCGCTTAAAGTCATTAACGCCAGTCCGAACCTATTAGACGCCGCCACGGTTAACAATTTGCTGTACCACGCCTCTCAAATCGACAACTTGCAACTGATTGTCATTGATACGCTATCGCGTAGCCTCATTGGGGGCGATGAGAATTCCAGTCAAGACTTAGGCGCTTACCTCGATAACTGCCTTCACCTGTACCGTGAACTCGATGCTGGCGTGCTGCTCGTGCACCACAGCGGCAAGTCCAAGGCCGCTGGCATGCGTGGCCACTCCATGCTGCAAGGCACCGCTTACGCCGTTTTGGAATGTGAGTACGCTGCCGCTGGGCGCAGCGTTTTCATTGAGAAACAAAAAGACGGGGAAGCTGGGCAGAAGTACCCGTTCCAGCTATTTCCGGTCAGTCTTGGTGTGAACCGTGATGGCGATGAGATAACCACCTGCGTGGTTCAGCATATGGATCAAGTGACAGCGCCCAAAATGACAAAGGCAGGTGACGCTGCCAGGCAAGCTTTGTGCACCGCTGTCGAAGACGGCCAGTCTTTGAAGGTTGATGACTTGGTTAGCGACATCTTGCGTGAAAAGGACAAAGCTTTGAAAGCGGACGGCAAAGCGCCCATGTCGGAGAACACAAAACGCAAAGCCAAGCAAAGGTATAAAGACGGGCTGTTAGAAGTGGCCGAAACCTATCCCCACGCGGTCAAGATTGAAAAGGATGCCGCCATTATCCTAGACGAAAGCTTCTTTACCATTTAGTACAAATCTGCATTGTTATGCAAGATTTAGCTGTGACCAAAGCGTGACAAAGCGTGACAAAGCGTGACAAAAGCGTGACAAAAGCGTGACATTTTGTGACCAAACGTGACATTTACCCCTAAAAAAGGCTCTTTTTTGGGGGTCAAAACCCCCCTATAGTTGCCAGTTTGGTAACGTGTTGTGACAAGCGTGACATCGGTGTGACATTTTTGAAAGCCTTATTCCATGCGGGTTTGCGGGCAGGTATGTCACAAAATGTCACGCTTTTGTCACAGCCAGGGTGATTTTGGGACATGACTGACCAGTGTGACAGTACAAACCCCCCCCTTTAGGGGGGTGTTTTGTCACGCTTGTCACGTCACAGATTTCGGTCACGGTTTGATGATAGAAATTTATCGTGGAAAGCGTGGCGAGAAATTAGGGGTGGGGTGTTTGAAATGCGCCTTACTGGGGTCAATTGAAATGCGCCTTACTGGGGTCAATTGAAATGCGCCTTATTGGGGTGAAAAATTATCCGTGGGGAAAGGTGCCGGGTTCTGGGTAGCATCAGGTGCCGGGTTCTGGGTAGCATCAGGTGCCGGGTTCTGGGTAGCATCAGGTGCCGGGTTCTGAGTAGCATCAGGTGCCGGGTTCTCGGTTCTGGGTTCTGGTTGGTTGGTTTTCAACAAGAACAACTCCCACGTGGCTAAAGGCATTTTGTACCGGCCTAGTTCCCATTTACGCCAGGCAGCAGAATCAGAAAGGTGCACCAGTAAGGCCGCCTGGTGCTGGGTAAGCTTGGCATTAAGGCGAGCTGTTCGGATCTGTTCAGGTGTCGGGTTAGTCATTGGGCATGCTTCCATAGTAGAGATGCAAAGGCGTGGCGATGATGAAGCATAGTGTCCAGTAGGCAACGGCCACGAAAGGCGATATTGCGAACATGGCCACGATTAGCAGTAGCGGGTAGAGTATCTGGCCTGATAGCATCAATCGGGCCATGACGATACCAATTATCAGCAGTAAGGCGGCAATCACTAGGACGATAGGCAGCACAATGGCGCCGCCTATGACAAGGCCTAGTTGTGTGTAGTCGATAGACATGTTTTGTTGTCCCCAAAAAGAAGGCCGCAGCTTAGGCGGCCTGATAGGTTAGCAGATAGGGTTTTAGTCACCAATGGCTAGCATTGCTGGCGATAAATAACCTGGGTAACGGTTACGCAATCCGCATATAAATCGAGAATCTCGCAGCGCCTAAAATCGGTCTCACAGTCACTGGGTGCGTTCCAATGATGAGGGCCGGGTTCGCTTACACAATCAAGCCAGTCATTAAAGCGTGTTTCTTCTTCGTCCGACAGTCCCGTGTAATCGCCATTAATCAAAGCGCATAAAAAATGCTTTGCTATCGTGTAATCGCGTAGTTCTACTTTTCTCTTGTCCATGATTAGCCCCTTAGTGTGTAGGATATGTAAAGCGAAAACGGTCGCCTTGAATTTCAAAATAACCCTTACGTGCTAGGTTTTTAATAGCGCGTTTTTCAGCAGGGCCGCGCATGGTTATGTAATGCCAGCATTTGTGCTCATACGCGAAGCGAAGCAATTTAACCTCATGTTTACCCGATGCGGTAATGGGTTTTTCTTTACCGTAATAAATCTCAAAAATAGCCATGATTAACCCCTTAACAGTTCCAAAGTGTTTCCACGGCCTCATCAAGGCCTATTTCATCGCGTGAATAAGATTCGATGAATTTATCTTGCCACCAATAACCCTCTACGGTTTGCGAGCGAGTGTTAATCCATATATTCGGGCCACCAAAGGCCACCAAAATCCGCGCGCCTAAAACCTCACGGTTTCCATTCACGATGTATTCAATCGCTAGCGCGTCGCTGAGATATTCGAGGCCATCCATTGGGTACTGGCCTTCATCCTCACGCTCGACAGAATCGAGGCCGTTTTCGATTGTTTGCACAATGTGCTGTACGTGTTCTCTAACTTCGTTAGTCATGGCAGTGACTCCTAGTAAAAATGCATCAATCGATGCGTTAAGTAGAATTGTATAGGTTGATTCAACCTATTACAAGCACCAAACCCCTTAAAATCAACAAAAAATCGCGTCTTTAGCGTAACTCCTTGATTTATAACGACAAATAGTTGCATCAGGCCGTGCCCTTAGTTATGATTCGTTAATGAAATCAATGACTTAGCGCAAAGGCGACATGTCAGAAGTCGAAAATCGCAAAAAATCAGCAGGCTCCGAGCTTGAAGGGGTTTCTGAAGGCCAGAAACCTATTCCTAGATCCCCCTTGTCCGGCGCGCCTACACCACAAGGCCGCCCCAAAGGCGTTCCCAACAAAATAACTAGGACATTCAAGAAAGCAGCCGAGCAGGCCTTTGAGAAAGGCGGCGGCGTCGACTGGCTAGTTAGCATGATGAAAGGCACGGCCAGTGACAGGGCCGCTGTGTTGCAGCTTTACGGCCGGTTGATACCCGCGCAACTGCAAGGTGAAGTCAATCACCAGGTGAGGGTCGAGTTAGCCTGGCTACAAGGCCGCGCAATTGCACAGTCGGATTTACAATCTGTCGGTCATGACAACAAAGGCGTTAAGAATCAAGATGTTATAGACGTTGATGTAAAGGGTGTGGCTAATGATTGCCAGCCAGAGCCACGCGAGCGCAGCGATGACGACTAAGCAGACCCCCACGCCCCATGCAAACCGAAGGGGGGTAGCTGTTCCCAGCTCCGGAGTCGTCCATGGAAAATTGTCGTTCTAGGTCGCACCATGAATAGCATCCAACAATACCAACCCAGAACCCAGCTCCTGCCATTCCACAAGCGCGACAAGCGCTGGACAGTGATCGTGGCACACCGGCGGTTCGGTAAGACCTATGGCGCGTGTGCAGACCTTGTGATCGGCGCACTGGAGACCGGTCTTCCGAGACCCCAATTCGCCTACCTCGCCCCCATGCGAGATCAGGCAAAAAAGGTGGCCTGGGCATACCTCAAAGAGTTAACCGAGCCGCTGTGGAACAAAAAGCCCAACGAGGCTGAGTTGAAAATTACCATCGACAACGCATACGGAAACGTATCGACCATCTATGTCGGTGGCGCAGACAACCCCGACAGTTTGCGGGGTCTGTATTTCGATGGCGTGATCCTTGACGAGTTTGGTGACATGAGACCCACCGCGTGGCTATCCGTTCTACGCCCGGCCTTGTCCGACCGCATGGGGTGGGCGGTGTTTATGGGAACGCCCAAAGGCAGAAACATGTTCTGGACGATGCGTGAAGAGGCACGCATGAACCCTGACACGCATTTGCTGTTGGAGTTTCCTGCCAGCAAAACCGGCATCATCAACAGCAACGAGCTGGAGCAGGCACGCGCTCAGATGACAGCGGAAACATACGCCATCGAGTACGAGTGCAGTTTCGACGCATCGATACCGGGCAGCTATTTCGCTCGCGACATCGGGCTGCTGACCGAACAGGGACGTATTGGCACTGGCGACATTTTCCAGCGCGACCCGGAGTTTCCCGTCAACGTGGTAGGCGACTTGGGATTTACCGACAGTTGCGCGTGGTGGGTGTGGCAACAAGCACCGGGTGGCTTTCGCATCGTTGGGTATTACGAGAACCACGGACGCGAAATCGAGCACTACATTGAATGGATACGGTCATTGGGTAATGTCGATGAGGTGTGGTTGCCCCACGATGCTAGAGCAAAGTCTTTGCAAACCGGACGCTCGATCGTTGAGACGTTTCTATCGGCCGGCGTGGTGCCAAAGATCGTGCCCAGAATGAAGTTGCAAGACTCCATTGAAGCGGCACGTCAGGTGCTGGCTGCGTGTTGGTTTGATGAAGAGAAGTGCTACGAGGGGTTAGAGCACCTGCGGGCGTACTGCCGCATCTGGGACGAAAAGACGGGGGCGTTTAGAAACCAGCCCAACCACGATGCGCACTCTCACGGCGCAGACAGTTTTCGGTATTTGGCCGCAGCGTGCGGCAGGGTGGCGCAGCCAGAGGCGGCTGTGGCTAGCGATGAGGTTAATCAACGTGCGACTTACGGGTTTTGCTTAGAAGATCTGTACGCCGCGCAACCACAAACAAGGGCGCGGATATGAGTACGACAGAGATGGAATCGGTAGAAGACGCACAGACGCCGGTCAAGATGTGGGCACAAGAGATTGAATCGGCCAAGGAGTTCATGAAGCCGTTTCAAAAAGAGGCCAAGAAAATCAATCGGCGGTACTTGGACAAGCGAGAAGCTACAGAAAACACCGAGTACCGGGTCAATTTGTTCTGGTCCACGATCAAAGTCATCATGTCCATGCTCTACGCCAGACCGCCCAAGGTGGCCGTGGGGCGTGAATTTACGGACTACAACGATGACGTGGCACGTGTGGCCGCAGAGATCTTAGAGCGATTGCTTAACAACGACGTGCAGGCCGATGGCGCTACGTCTCGCTCCAGTATTCGCTTGGCGTTGCAGGACTGGGCCACGTTAGGTCTTGGTCAGGTCTGGTCACGCTATGACGTGAAAACGCAGACCCAGTACATCGACCCGGTCATCGACCCCATGACGGGCATGGAGTTGTCACCGGCCACCGAGTACGAGCGCATCGTGGGCGAAGACGTCATTACCGACTACGTGTTCTGGGATGATTTTCTGTACTCCCCGTGCCGGGTGTGGGCAGACGTGCGCTGGGTAGCAAGGCGCGTGTACATGACCAAAGCTGAGTTGGTGTCTCGATTTGGCGAAGAGGTGGGCAACCGAGTGCCCATGGCCAAGAGCCGACCCAAGGCTGAGCAATCGCCAAACGGCGCGCAGATGCCGCCCCCAAAAGACCCATGGTCACGAGCCAAGGTGTGGGAAATTTGGGACAAGGCAAGCCGGTCGGTGGTGTTTTACGCTGAAGGGTGCGATTTTTTGCTAGACCAAGTGCAAGACCCGTTGCAGTTAACGGATTTCTTTCCGTGTCCTGAGCCGTTGCTTGAGAACACCACAACGGCTGAATTCATTCCGCGCAGTGACTACGTCATGGCGCAAGATCAGTTTGACCAGCTTGACGAGATCAACACTCGAATTTCGTGGCTCACCCGCGGTATGAAGTTGGTTGGCGTGTACGACAAGTCAGCCGACGGCGTGCAACGGATGCTCAATCAAGCAACGGAAAACCAGCTAATTCCCATTGATAATTGGGCGCTTTTTGCAGAATCTGGCGGGTTAAAGGGCAAGATCGAATGGATGCCCATCCAAGACGTGGCAGCGGTGCTTGAAAGGCTGGTGATGTTGCGTGACCAGGTTAAGGGTCAGATTTATGAAGTGCTTGGCATTAGCGACATCATGCGCGGCTCGACCAAGGCCAGCGAGACGGCATCGGCTCAGCAGTTAAAGGCGCAGTTTGGTTCGACGCGCATTTCGGAGAAGCAACAAGCCGTGGCCATGTTTGTGCAGCGCACGTTAAGCATCAAAGCTGAGATCATCGAAAAGCACTTTCAACCACAGATCATCGCTGAACGATCCAACATCATGATGACGCCTGACGCGCAGCTAGCACAACCGGCTATCCAGTTGCTGAAGTCGCCACAGGCGCTTGCATACAAGGTCAAAGTGCAAGCTGAGACGATGGCCTACCAAGACCAGCAGCAGATGATTAAGCAACGTACCGAGGCTTTGACCGCCATGGGGCAGTTCTTGCAACAAGCCCATCAGGCCGCACAGGCGTTGCCACAGACAGGCCCTATGTTCTTAGAGATGGTCAAGTGGTACATGGCAAGTTTTCACGGATTCCAAAGCATCGAGGGCGTGTTGGACAAAGCTATCATGCAGGCCAACCAAGCACTGGCGCAGCCTAAGCAGCCTGACCCGAAAGAGGCGGCTGAGGTTCAGCGTGATTACGCTGAGATTGAAGAAAAGAAAGCGGGTGCGCTTGAGCGTCGTGCAGGTGCGGCCAAAGATTTGGCTGAGACCGCACTCAAAGCCCGTGAGGCTGGGATGCCGTTCCCGCCGATCCCGCCAGAACCATTATTGCCACCCATGGGCGCAGGCGGTCCGCCGATGATGCCGGGTGGGCCACCAGTTTCACCGGGGCAGGGAGGTATGTCTCCGTCTCCGTCTCCGTCTCCGCAACCCCCCGCGCAGCCTTCTCCTGTTGCGCCGCCCCCGGTGAATCCTAATCAACCACCACAAGCGCAAATGCCCCGGCCGGTGCAGTTACCGCCGGGCACACCAGGAGGACAGCCATGACACGCAGACGTTGGCGACAGATGCCAGACGGCACGTTAGTAGAGGTAGACATCCACAGCTCAGGCAGCCCACGTAACGGCAACGGCGATGATGCGCTATGGGGAGACCGCCACTACGACGGGCTGCAAGCCCCCGATGGCACTGATATTTCCAGCAGGTCAAAGCATCGTGAATACATGAAACGCAACGACTTGACCACGTATGACGATTACGCGGGCGAGTTTGCCAAGAAACGTCAGCAAAGGGACGAGTATCACCTTGGCCAGCGCGGCTCTGTTTCTAAGAACGACATCAACGAAGCAATCGAGTACCTTAAATCCCGATAGGAGCATAAAATGCCACCCGAAAACACCACCACAGCGACCCCTGAAGACGATTTACGCAGCAGTTTGGAAGAGGCTTTTGAACAAAAAGCGTCTGAAACCGAAGATCAAGCGCCTGAACCTGAAACACCGGCCCAAGAATCGACTGTTGAAGACGAAAAACCGTCTGAAACGGATGAAAATGCCGCCAAAACAGAAGAAAAAACGTCTTTAAAAGACGAAATTGACAAAAATTCGTCAAAAACGGACGAAGAAAGCGAAAAAAAGCCTTTTGTAGAGGTCAAAAAGCCAAATCAGCCTCCACAAACCAAAGAAGACGCGCCTGCGCCCGATCAAGAAAACGAAAACCAACAGTACAATGTGGAAAAAGCCCCCGCTGGCTGGAAACCGTCGGTTAGGGAGCATTGGGAAGGCTTGCCAGACGACGTTAAGCAAGAAGTGGTCAAACGTGAGCGTGAGATTGACGAAAAACTGCGCGAGACGGCTCAAGCGCGTCAATTTGCTCAAGCAGTGAACCAAACTATCCAGCCTTACCAGCATTTCATCAAAGCTGAAGGCGGCAATCCCATATCGGCCATTGATAATCTGTTCAGCACCGCAGCCATGCTGCGTACCGGTAATGCCGAGCAGGTGGCCAACCTGGTGGCGCAAATCACCAATCAATTTGGCATCCATCGGTTTGGAAAGCAGTCGTTTATTCAAACACTTGACCGTTCGTTGGCCGGCGTGGCGCCCAAAGAGGATACGCCCGAAATCGCTGCATTGAAACAGCAGTATGAGCAGGAACTTACTCCGTTACGCCAAATGCGGGAGCAATTCCAACAGCAGCAGCATTACCAGCAACAGCAGGCTCAACAAGCCACGCAAGCGGAGTTGCAGCAGTTTGCCAGCCAAGCCGAGTTCATGGAAGACGTACGCGCTGATATGGCCGACCTTTTGGACCTGGCTGCGCAAAAAGGTCAATCCATGACGCTACAAGAGGCGTACGATCGTGCCTGCTGGGCTAATCCAGAAATTCGCACGGTATTGACCAAGCGTCAGCAGGCTGAGCAGGCCCAGCAGGTCAATGAAACCACGCAAAAGGCCAAGCGGGCTGCGGTGAGCGTGCACGGCTCAGCGCCCCCGGCACACACCCAAGCACCCGCTGGCACCGGCAGTATTCGAGATGATTTGGAATTTGCCATCAGTCGTTTGTCTAACTAATTGATTTAATTGAAAAAATTGTCTACACTGTAATTACACGGGAGGCGTAAGCCCCACCCAAGCACATTGGGTTGTCAGTGAGCCATCCTTGACGGAACTCCGCAGAAAAGACGGCCAAGAAGATCGTTTTCTTGTCACATTTCTAGGAGTTTCATCATGAGCATGAACATTAGCGACATTGTCGCAACCACTATTCAAAATCGTTCTCGGCGCATCGCTGATAACGTTACCGCCAACAACGCACTATTGACGCGCTTAAACAGCGCTGGCGGCATTCGAGAAATCACCGGCGGTAACGTGATCTTTGAAGAGATCAGCTACCAAGAGAATTCCAACTTCGGTTTCTATTCAGGCTTTGACCTTTTGCCGGTTGCTGCTCAAAGCGTTATTACCGCTGCTGAGTACCAATTAAAACAGGCTGCGGTGCCGGTCACAGTCTCCGGTCTTGAGTACCTGCAAAACGCTGGCAAAGAGCGCATGATTGATTTGCTTGAAGCCCGTTTAAACGTGGCTGAATCAACAATGGCCAACAAGCTAGCTAGTGCCATTTATGGTGACGGCACCGCTGATGGCGGCAAGAGCATTACCGGTTTGAACGCTGCCGTTCCTGCCGATCCAAGCTCAGGTACTTACGGCGGTATTGATCGCGCAACGTGGCAGTTCTGGCGCAGTCAGAAGTTTGATGCCAATGTTGACGGCGGTTCTACCACGGGCATCACGTCTGCCAACGTGCAGACCTTTATGAACGCGTTGTGGACCAAGCTCATTCGTGGCTCTGATCGTCCTGACCTGATTGTCTGCGACAACCAGTTCTGGAACGCGTTTATGGGCAGCTTGCAGCCTCAGCAGCGTTTTACCGATTCTCGTTCGGCCACACTCGGTTTCGATTCGATCAAGTTCATGTCTGCGGACGTGGTGCTTGATGGCGGCATCGGCGGTGCATGTCCTGCTAACACGGCGTTTTTCTTAAACAGCAAATATCTGTTCTGGCGTCCTCATCGTGATCGCAACATGACCACGATTGGCCCAGAGCGTCGTTTCTCGGTTAACCAGGACGCTGAGGTGCAGGTCATGGGCTGGGCAGGCAACATGACATGCTCAGGCTCCCAGTTCCAAGGTCGGTTGTTTACGACCTAATCGGTTGTTCGCTGTGGTGGTGAGCAACTTCGGGAGTCTCGGGCACTTGCCTGAGATTCCCCCTTTTTGGAGAAAGACATGCCTACGTTCGCATCTTCCAAAGCCCCGATTGCCTATCTTGACGACCCTACTCAACCCTTGGGCGGCTTGAATCAGGGCATGGGCTATTCACCTGACATTGACCCGGCAACGGTCACTACGGGTTCGTTTATGGGTGGCGCAGCCGCGACCATCAAGTACCAAGCAGGCGCACAAGTGGCTCCAGAAGTTTCCGAGCCAGAAGCGCCCGTTAAGAAAACCACAAAGAAGTAATCCACGGGGGCTACGGCCCCCATTTCTCATGGAGTAATAAAAATGATTGAAGACACCACCACGATCCCAAGCGAAGGTCTGACACTCGACGAGTTGCAGCGCAACCCGTTTGCTGAAGACCAAAATGCGGGCGAGCACGATCCGGAAGAGGACAAGAAACTGATGGTGCGTTTTTACATGCATCCGGTTGAGCAGACGGCTAAATCAATCAAAGCCGGACGCAAGATTTTCAAAGACACCGAGTACATCGAAATATTGGTGCCAGGCGATAAGCACAGCATCATCAAGCGTCCTGCGTTTGGCATGGACAAGCGTCGTTTTGCCGATGCTTACAAGCGTTTTCAAGCCGGTCAACAGCAACAAGTCGTTGGCACCCCCTTGTCGTCTTTGGTGTGGATGTCAGAGTCCAAGATCAAAGAGTATGAGTTTTTGAACCTGGTCACGGTGGAACAGTTGGCCAGTGCATCGGACGGCTCTCAAGCGGCTGGCGTCATGGGTTTTGTGGAAGACAAGCGCAAAGCTCAATTGTTCTTGGACACCGCAAACGGCAAAGCACCTATTGCTGATCTGCAATCGCAACTGGCGCAGCGCGACTTGGAGCTAGAGGGCTTAAAGCAACAAATGCAAGAACTGATGAGCCGCACCGCAAAAGCGGAAGAAAAACCCGCAACCGGAACGCGAGGCAAGTAAATGACTGCTTATGAGATCAACCAATACGCTACTTTGTACGACATCACTCGCGAAGTCGCGACTATGGTTGGTCTTAATAAGCCTCAAGACCCGGCCGGGTCGTCTGATGCCAATATTCAGCAAATAGTGTCGGCAGTTAACCAAGCTGCGCAAGACATGTTCAACCTCTACGACTGGCAGCAGCTAGTCAAGAAGTACGAGGTCGAAATTAAAGCAGACGAACCCGGTCAGCGCGAAAAATCGTTTGATTTGCCGCCGGACTTCTGGTGTTTTATCGACCAGACGCAGTGGAACAAAGACACGCGCCTGCCTGCCATTGGCCCCATCAGCCCGCAAATGTGGATGCAAATTAACGTCCGAATGCCGATGGTTGTGTTGACGT
>Ga0209953_1000146_pt1 | contig 27280 bp, 24 predicted proteins | sample SalPonred_H2O_MG_FD_185713 | JGI IMG/M metagenome (GOLD analysis project Ga0209953, IMG submission 185713) | Salt pond water microbial communities from South San Francisco under conditions of wetland restoration - Salt Pond MetaG... | ecosystem: Environmental > Aquatic > Non-marine Saline and...
CGCCTCATCCATCGGACCTCGGTCTAACCGCAGACCCAACAAGAATTCGTAGGCCTCACCAACCACCGGCCCTGGCGGGATATCCAGGATCTCCATGATCCGTTTGCCATCGAGGTCGGGGCGGATTGCTGCGAGTTCTTCTTGCTCGGAGAGCTCATCGATGCGGTGTTCGAGATCGTCGTAGGCCCGCTGCAGCGCTAGCGCACGCTTGCGGTTGCGGGTGGTGGAATCAGCACGAGTGAGCTTGTGTAGCCGCACAAGTTGATCACCGGCATCTCGCACATACCGCCGAACCGCTGAGTCCGTCCACTCACCGGTGCCGTAGCCGTGGAAGCGCAGGTGCAGTTCCACGAGTTGTGCAACATCGTCCGTGACATCGTTGGGGTATCGAAGTGCCTGCATGCGCTTCTTGGTCATGCGAGCACCCACCACCTCGTGGTGGTGGAAGGAAACCCGACCACCTGATTCGAACTTACGCGTCTTCGGCTTGCCGATGTCGTGCAGCAACGCTGCCAACCGCAAGATCAGATCGGGTTCACAGGTTGGCTCATGCACACGCTCAAGTGCCATCGCTTGCTCAAGGACCGTCAAAGTGTGCTCGTAAACATCCTTGTGGTGGTGGTGTTCGTCAGCTTCCAACCGCAGCAGTGGCAGCTCTGGAAGCACATAATCGGCGATCCCCGTGTCCACCAACAGGGTAAGTCCGATGCGCGGGTGCTCACTCATGATGATCTTTGTCAATTCTTCGCGTACCCGCTCCGCCGAGACGATCTCAATGCGTGGTGCCTGCTCCGTCATGGCGACGATGACATCGGCGTCGATCGTGAACCCCAACTGTGAGGCAAAACGAGCGGCGCGCATCATGCGCAAGGGATCGTCGTCGAAAGACTGCTGAGCGGTAACCGGAGTGCGAATACGTTGGGCAGCGAGATCCTCGATCCCGTTAAAAAGATCGACGAAGAGCAGTTCGGGCAGTGTCATGGCCATCGCATTTATGGTGAAATCGCGTCGCGAGAGGTCTTCGCGTAACTCGGTGCCATAGACCACCTCGGGCTTACGCGAGTCGGCTTCGTAGGCCTCGGTTCGATAGGTGGTGATCTCCACTTCCCGGCCGTCCACCCGCGCACCCACCGTGCCGAATCGGATACCAACGTCCCAGACGGCCTCCGCCCAACCTTCTAGGAGCGCGAGAACTTGGTCCGGATGGGCGTCCGTGGCGAAATCTAGGTCGGTGTCCTCGGTCAACCGGCCCAGTAAGGCATCGCGCACTGGCCCACCCACGAGTGAGATCGAGTATCCGGCGTCCGTGAAGCGTTGGCCGATCCGCTGCAGCGGTCCGGTCACCGGCGCGAGTGAGGCCACCGCCTGCCGACGCAGATCGTCTAGTGCAGGGGCGTTGGGTAACGGGTGCGGAGTCGACACGACGCCCAAGGCTAGCCCGGAGCCGCGGTTATCCTCGGGGCATGGCCCGCCGCGCAGTCGAAGAGACATCTGCCGGGGGCCTCGTCGTCGATCAGCATGGCCGGGCTGCCCTCATCGCCCGCGCCAACCGCCGAGGGCAACTGCTGTGGTCACTGCCCAAGGGACACCTAGAGAAAGGTGAGAGCCTGGAGGACGCCGCGGTTCGCGAAATCAGCGAAGAAACCGGAATCACCGGCCGGGTCGTCGCTCCACTGGGGGTAATCGACTTTTACTTCACTGCACCCGATCGACGTGTCCATAAAACGGTTCACCACTACCTTCTGCGCGCTGAGAGCGGTGAACTCAGCGCCGCCGATATGGAGGTCGACGACGTGGACTGGGTTCCACTGGCCGAGGTAACCGCACGGTTGGCCTATGCCGACGAACGACGCCTGATGGCCCAGGTGCCCGATCTGCTGGCCGACGCCGGCTAGGGGCGCGTGGTGACCCTGCGCGCGACACGTTGGTTCGTGTCCCTGCTCGCCTTGTCCGTCATCGGATCCGGTGCAGCACTGCTGCACCCGACACCAGCGCACGCCGTGAGCGAGGCCCCTGTGCAAATCGTGCTCGACCGACTCACTCCGGTGGTGCCCGAGCCGGGAGACAATTTGCGCATCGAAGGCCGCATCGTGAACAACACGGCCAACGTCATTGCCAACGCCGCAGTACGCGCCCGCGTATCCGCCGAACCACTCACGCGCCGCTCACAGATCACGAAAGTTCGTGAAGCTGGTTTGGATCCCCAAGAACCCGAGGAGCCAGGTACCGAGCCGTTCACCGAGCCGGTGGCCGTGGTTGTTGATGCCACGCGTGAAGCCGTCGCGGACTCAATCCCGCCGAGCGGACAGGTGTCCTTCGCGATACGCATCCCGGTAGCTGACCTGCCGTTCGCCGAACAAGGCGTATACGCGATCGCAGTGGAGGTGCTGGGGGTGCGACGCGGCACCGCCGGCCAGGAATTCGAGCAGCGGCAAGGGATCATGCGGACCTTCCTGCCTTGGTTCCCAAACCCCGAAGCCATCACCCCTGTGCAAATGGTGTGGCTGTGGCCGTTAGCCGACTACCCCGCGCGCACGGCCGAGGGAGTCTTCCTCGACGACCAGACACCTCTAGCCATCTCTTCCGGTGGACGACTCGATGAACTCGTGCAAAGCGGTTCGCTGCAACCAAGGTCCGTCACCTGGATCGCCGATCCCGCTGTCTTGCAGTCGGTACAAGATATGACCGACGGATACCGAGTCCAGCGATCCGGAGAAGTTGTTGTCGGTGATCGTTCACAAGACGCGCAGACGTGGCTCACCACCTTGGACTCCGCTTTGAGGCAAGCAACACCTCCTGCTACAGATGCACCAACTTTGCGCGCACTCCCATACGCCGACATAGACGCAGGCGCATTGACGAGGGCGGACATGTCGACCGACGTAGTTCGCTCCATCACGCAAGCGGTGCCCGTGGCCTCAGCGGCCATCGGTCAGCCGGTGACCGGCGGTATTTATTGGGCGCCCTTCGGTCGGATCGACCGAACAACCGCGGATCTGCTCGCTTCTGCGGGAGTGCGCACGGTGATCGTGTCCGGGCGATTCCTGCGGGCGCAAGACGCGTTCGCGGGCGCGAACACTGGTCGCGCCGTGATCAGCACCTCCTTCGGTGCCCTCCAAGCCGTACTCCGCGAGCCGCGCATGTCTGATCTGCTCACCTCGCCGCAGCGGAACCGCTCCGACGCCATCGAAGTTCGCCAGGCGTTTTTGGCTGAGTCCGGCGTACTGGCTGGCACCATCCCGCAGGACGCTCCCTCTCGCGCCGTCGTTGTCGGACCAGATGACATCCGCTGGGATCCCTCCACCACAGTGGTCAACTCATTACTGCGAGCAACCATCAGTGCCCCCTGGATGACTCCACTGTCACTCGACGAACTTCTCAGCGGTCCTACGAATCCTTTGCAGCGCAAGCGTGGCGGTTACGGGCGCATCGCTCAGGCGGCGGAGTTGCCGAGTGAATACCTTGCGCAGGTACGCCGAGCGAGTGAAGAGCTTGCTGGATTCACCAGCGTGTTGGATAACCCCATCGGTATCTCCGACGTCTACGCCGCCGCCTTGTTGCGGTCGGCGTCAAGTGCATGGCGCGCTGAGCCCGAACGTGGACTGGAATTGCTTAAAGACACTCGCGAGTCCTTGAATGCGCAAGTTAGTCAAGTGCAGGTTCTATCCGATGGGACGGTGACTTTCTCCGGTGATACCGGACGCGTCCCCGTCACTATCGAGAACAACCTTGAGCGGTCGGTGACCGTCGGAGTCGAGTTGCGCGCATCGCCGTCACTGCGCTTGGAATCCGAACCGTTGACCGGAATCAACGTGGAGCCCGGACGCAAGGTGAGCGTTGATCTCCAGGCGCGCGTGATTGGTGGAAACACCCTGCCAGTGCGTGTGCAACTCCTTACTGCGGACGGTTCACGTTTCGGCTCGCCAGCGCGCATTGATGTAGCAAGCACTGCCTACGCCCGAGCCGCCGCCTGGGTGGTTGCCATCGCATTCGTCGCCATCGTGGTCTTCGTGATCGTCGGCGTGATTCGGCGCATCCGGATAGCAAGCACGACATCGGGGGCAGGTCACGATGAGTGACCCCCGCGCGCTCTTGGGGCCAAGCACGGTGATGGCCACCGGCACCGTGCTATCCCGCGTGACCGGCATCGCCCGCGATATCGCGCTCGCCGCTGCATTGGGCTTCTTCCTGGTCTCCGATACTTACTCCCTCGGCAACTCACTGCCGACGATCGTGTACATCTTGGTAGTGGGTGGCGCCCTGAACGCGGTGTTCATCCCGCAGCTGGTGCGCCGGATGGAAAGCGATGCCGACGACGGCAAGGCCTACGCAGACCGACTACTCACACTGACCGGATCGGTGTTGATCGTTTTGGCGATCGGTGCAGTGATTGCCGCGCCGTGGATCGTGGATCTGTACACCCCGGCCGACTATCCGCAAGAACAATTTGAACTTGCTGTCGCCTTCGCTCGCCTATGCCTGCCACAGATCTTCTTCTATGGCGTTTACACGATGCTTGCGCAAGTCCTGAACTCGCGGGGAAAGTTCGGCGCACCGATGTTCGCACCGATCGCGAACAACATTGTTGCGATTGCCACGTTCGCGCTCTTCATCGCCGTTGCCGGCACGTCCGCCGCTGCCGATGGTGTCCTGACGACCGGACAGGTTCTCCTTCTTGGCATCGGCACCACGTTGGGCGTGGTGGTTCAAGCACTCATTTTGTTCCCGGTTCTCTCCCGGGCCGGCTATACCTGGCGACCCCGTTTTGATTGGCGTGATCAGGGATTGGGGAAAGCCGCCAAACTGGCGGGTTGGACCATCGGATTGGTTCTGGTCAACCAGATCACCTACGTAGTCATTACTAGGCTCGCCGCGCAAGCGAACGTTGATGCCGCAGCTGCCGGCGTAACTGCAGCCGGCATCACTACCTATCAAAAAGCGCATCTGGTTTTCATGCTCCCGCATAGCGTGATCACGATCTCGATTGTCACGGCACTCCTGCCTGCGCTGAGCCGACTCGCACACGAAGGAAAGCTCAAGGAAGTTGGGGCCGATGTCGCCGGAGCGATGCGCATCGTTGCGGCGTTGATTGTGCCGGTAGCAGCGCTGCTGCTGGTGTTGGGTTCAGATGTTTCGGTGGTGCTGTTCGGCTACGGAGCTGCAACCACCGAACAGGCTGCCGTCATGGGAGACATCGTTTCGATCTTCATGCTCGGCCTTCTTCCTTTCACACTGTTCTACGTGTTGCTGCGCGGCTTCTACTCACTGGAAGACACCCGCACACCGTTCTTCGTCACTGTCGCTTTCTCCGCCGTGATGTTGGTGCTCGTACTCATGTTGTTCTCGGCATTGACGAATCTGGGCGTCACCAACGCCGGTGGGCCGCAGGTAGCTGCCATTGCTCTCGGGTACGTGTTGGCCTACTGGTTCGGTCTTGCTCTGTTGTGGTTGTGGCTGGCGCTACGGCTCGGAGGACTGCAGACCCCCCGCACTATCTGGGTGCTGATCCGTCTGGTCTTCGCCGGAATCGCATCGGTCGCGATCATGGCGATCGTTCGGGCCAACCTGATCAGTCTGGTACTGCCCGATATGTCGGCCCAACTGACCTCCGCCATCACCATCGTGGTGGTCGGTGCTCTCGGAGCGGTTTCCTTCCTTTTCTTCGCCTGGTTGGCGCGTGTTCACGAAGTCTCTAGTGGCTTGCGCATGATCAAATCCAAGGTGATGCGCTCATGACCGACGTACCCGGCACACCTCAGACACCCCCCGAGAACGACAGCACTCGTATCGATCGCTACGCGCTACTCGATCTGATCAGTGTCCATACCCCCGCCGAGCACTTCGAGGGTTACCGGCAATTCCCAACCCAATTGTGGCGTGGTCACGACGACGTTCTGGATCGTCCGGTGTCCATCCGACTCATCCGTAAGGACGACGCTCGCATGAACCGGGTCCTCGGTGCCGCACGTGCGGCGGCACTTGTCGATGACCGCCGGCTACTGCGCATCCTGGATGTTCTTGATGCGCCAGGTGACAACGGTGAAGCCGCCCGCACTGCAATCGTCAGCGAGTGGGCTGACGGCGAGCACCTTGCACAACGGCTTGCCGATGGTGCTTTGTTCGATCCCACTGTCGCTCTCGAAGTAATCGCAGAGGTCTCACGCACGATGGCCACTAGCGCGGCGGCCGATATCGCTCATGGACGCCTGCGACCAACGGCGTTGCTATGGACGGAGGCCGGAGAAGTGCGCATCCGCGGGCTCGCAGTCGATGCCGCACTGTTCGGTCCCATCGATCCAGCCGCGCCCGATGCCGACGTCGATGGGCTCGGCTGCCTGCTGTATTCGATGATCACCGGGCGTTGGCCTGCGTTGGCAATCGATGCCTCTAGCGTGCACCTGCCACTTGCCCCGGCCACCGGTCGCACCGTGCCGATGCCATCACGTGTTCGTGCGGGAGTGCCCGGGGAGATCGACGATCTGGTGAGTCGGTCGGTCCGCCAGGTAGCGCGTCCCCGCGGTGCCCTTCCGTTGACCAGTTCCGAAGCTTTCGCGATCGCCGCCGGCTCGGCGATGGACTACCTCGCACCGGTGAGCCGCTCGCCACACATCAGTGTCGGTGAGCGGCTGCGTAATACCGTCAGCGCAGCGACAACCGTCAACACTCCCGTGGCTGCCGACAAGACCAGTAGCTCCACAGCACCCGTCGACACGTCATCCGACGGTGGTGATGATCGGGCTTCGAGCGCCGACAGGCGGCGAAGATCGGGGCTCACCGGACGCATGGTTGCTGTGCGCATGATCGGGATCGCTGCCGCCGTGGCTGTTGCATGGGGATTTGGCTGGGTTGGCTGGCAGTTACTCACCTCCGATGCCAGCGTTGAACAAGCTCAGCAGGCAGCGGCTTTCGAATCGGTCTTGGATTCCGAGGCGACCCCGTTCGAAGAGAATTTCGACTCCGATCTCGCAGCGGTCCTGCCTATCGTTGATGTGCGTTCGTATGACCCGCTCGGAGATAGCAATGGCGATGGGGTCCCCGACGGAGCAGACGGTAAGGAACGCAACCCACGCGCCGAACTGGCAATCGATGCCGATGGTGCAACCGCTTGGCTGACCCGCAAATACGACACCCCCGGTGTGGGCAACAAGGGTGGTGTCGGACTGATCGTGGATCTGGGCACCCCCAAGCAGATCGCGACCGTTGAATTGGACCTCGTGGGCTTTGGAACCGACCTCGATGTGCGCGTTGCCGACCAGATCCTCGATGACCCGGATTTATGGACCGAGTTCGCCTCCGTCAAGGACGCCGGTCCAGAGATCGCCTTACGCTCCCCTCGGCCGGTGACCGGTCAATACGTGCTCGTATGGCTGACCGGGCTGCCCGTCATCCCCGCGACAACCAGCACCGACAACCCGCGATTCCAAGGCGGTATCCAGCAGGTATCCGTCACCGGAATCGATCCGCCGGAGCAACTTGGCGATCAGTAGGCTCATCACCGTGTCCGAGGCGGTGCAGCCTTCCGACCGCGACCTGCTTGACGCGCACGTCGCGGGGGACCCGAACGCCTTCGCCACGATCATCACCCGGCACCGCGACCGGCTATGGGCGGTCGCTTTGCGCACAACCGGGGATCCCGAGGAGGCCGCAGATGCCTTGCAGGATGCCTTCATCTCGGCTTTCCGGCGAGCGGACCAGTTTCGCGGGGACTCGGCGGTCACCACCTGGCTGCATCGGATCGTGGTGAACGCGTGTTTGGACCGTCTGCGCCGACGTTCAGTGCGCGCCAGCGTGCCGCTGCCCGAGGATGACATCGCCGGTTCGCTGACCGCTGCCGCTACACCCGTCGGTCGGGGTGGACCACCCCGGGACCCGATCGAGGATCGTGAAAATCAAGTGATCATCGCCCGCGCACTGGCCGACCTTCCACAAAACCAACGCGAGGCGATCGTCCTGGTAGACGTCGAGGGGTACTCCGTAGAGGAGGCCGCGGCGATCTTGGACTGCCCGCCGGGCACCGTGAAGAGCCGGTGTTCGCGGGGTCGAGCCAGGTTGGCCCAGACGCTGGGGTTCTTGAGGAACCACCCACCCCCGCCATCCGTCACAAAGGCGAAGGGCAGCGGCTCACAGCAGTCGGCAGCAGGCGAGGGATCACAGGGAGGTGAACAGACCGATGAGCGGTGAAGGAATACGACCAGTCGGGGAGCACCCCGATGATCCGGGTTACCACCCCGAGGTTCAAGACGCCGTAGCCGGTCTGCTCGGTCGCTGGGGCGAGAGCTTGGATCGCGACCCGGATGTGACGATGCCTGAACCCGTGTGGGAACAGCTCCTCGCTGGAGTGCACGCCGAACAAAACAAGGGTGCGGGGCGCCGACGGTTACTTCCGGGCGGTCGCTGGACCACACCGCTGGTAGCCGTGAGCGCCGTGGCACTCGCACTAGTCCTCGGCACGACGGTTCTCGAACGGGTCGGCACTGACAACTCTCCGGCCGATTCGGTCGTGGCATCTGACACGTCAGCTACCTCAGTAGGTGCTGCGGATGCTCAAGAACCCCCGAGCCCACGTATCGTGCAAGCAGGCTTTGTGTCGCCGGCCAAGAAGGTCATGTCCCTTGCCGATGACATCTCCGCTGATTCCATCCCCGATACCGTCGGTGAACTCCTCGCCGCCTCCGGCGTGGATGAGCCCACCGACGTGCTGGGGATGCCTGAGGAAGCCTGGCAACCGGTCCCCGGTGGATTGACCGCGGACCCGCAAACCCTGCGTGATTGCATCACCAAAGTGACCAAGGTCGAGACTTCCCAGGCGCTTTTGGTCGTTCGGGCGAAGGTCAACGGGTTGGATGCGGGGCTGATCGTGGTGCCGGAGTTCATGGTCGACATGAACAAGATGAAGGACATGGACGTCCAGGCGATGCGCCGGATGGGTCAGCAGATGCGGCAGACCACGGTGTATCTGGTCGAGCCCACGTGCGGCATGGGCGCTCCCGAGCACGATCCAACGTTGCTTCGGGTCGCCTTCTCCCTTACCCCCTAGCGCCGAACGGGCAGTTACGAGGCGTCGAAAGGGCAGTCCCGCCCCGCCGCGGGAATACTTCAGCCCCTAGACTCGTTACCCGAGGTGAAGATACCCATAGGGGTATCCAAAATCCGCATTGTTCCGGCTGACCTACGAAGTGGAGCGTCGTGAGCGACGTCAAGAACGTGATCATCATCGGATCCGGCCCGGCCGGTTATACCGCCGCGGTCTACGCCGCCCGCGCCCAACTCGACCCGGTTATCTTCGAGGGTTCCGTCACCGCTGGCGGTGCACTCATGAACACCACCGAGGTGGAGAACTACCCCGGCTTCGCCGACGGCATCATGGGTCCGCAACTCATGGAAGAAATGCGTAAGCAAGCCGAACGCTTCGGCGCCCAACTCATCACCGACGACGTCACCGCGGTGGATCTAACCGGCGACATCAAGGTCGTGACCGACGGTTCCGGTAACACGCACCAAGCACGCAGCGTGATACTCGCGATGGGCTCTGGCTACCGCGAGCTTGGCCTCGAGAACGAGAAGCGTTTGTCTGGTCATGGTGTTTCCTGGTGCGCCACCTGCGATGGTTTCTTCTTCCGCGAGCAGGCAATCGCAGTGGTAGGTGGCGGTGACACTGCAGCCGAAGAAGCCACTTTCCTTACTAGGTTTGCGAGCAAGGTGTACTTGATTCACCGTCGGGACGAATTGCGCGCGAGCAAAGTCATGGCCGAGCGTGTCTTGAACAACGAGAAGATCGAGCCGGTATGGAATTCACAGGTTGTCGATGTCCTCGGTGAGGACAAGGTGAGTGGAATCGTCATCGAGGACACCATCACCGGTGATCGGCGTGAATTGCCGGTAACAGGTTTGTTCATCGCAATCGGTCACGATCCACGCAGTGAACTCTTAACAGGACAGATCGACACCGACGACGACGGCTACGTCCTGGTAGACGCTCCCTCAACACGCACCAACCAGACGGGAGTCTTCGCTTGTGGTGACCTCGTCGATCACGTCTACCGACAGGCGATCACGGCGGCGGGCACCGGTTGCTCCGCTGCCCTGGATGCCGAGCGTTTCCTCGCCGACCAAGACGGTTAGGAAGCGTAGGCTGAGTCAGCCGATAAACCCAACAAAGCACCACTCGACGCAAACCAAGGAGTAACCATGGGCGCACCGAAGATCGTGAGTGACGCATCGTTCGCCGACGATGTCCTGATGAGCGACAAGCCCGTAATCGTGGATTTTTGGGCCGAATGGTGTGGCCCGTGCAAAATGATTGCCCCCATTCTTGAGGAAATCGCCAGCGAGAACGACGGGATCGTCATCGCGAAACTGAACGTCGATGAAAACCCGCAAACCGCTGCGTCCTACGGCATCACGTCCATCCCCACGATGAACGTCTATTCCGGTGGTCAGGTCGTCAAGACGATCATCGGCGCCAAGCCGAAGGCCGCGTTGCTCGCCGACCTGGCCGAATACCTTTAACCACGTGCTGCGCCGAGGCGCGAGTGGGGCGGCTGTAGCCGAGGTTCGTGCCCGACTCGCGCATTTGGGGTTGTGCGCCGACGTACCAGCAACGGCCACCCTCGATTCCGTCGCGTTCGATGACGACCTCGATCAAGCTGTGCGTGCCTTTCAACAAGAGCGCGGCATCACAGTCGATGGCATCGTCGGTCCGGATACCTTTCGCCGACTTGATGAAGCCAGATGGCAACTCGGTGATCGCGTCTTGTCCTATGTTCCCGGCCACATGATGGTTGGCGACGACGTCACAACGCTGCAACGACGACTAACGGAACTTGGCTTCAACTCCGGTCGCCCAGACGGCATCTTCGGTGCCGACACCGATCACGCGCTCCGGGAATTTCAAGCAGGCGTGGGCGTAGTTGCCGATGGAACCTGCGGACCAGAGACTTTCCGTGCCTTCGATCGATTGATTCGCACCGTTATCGGCGGTAACGCTGCCGAACTCCGCGAAGACATGAAGCTCGCTGACCTCCAAACCGGGGTTGCCGACAAAGTGATCGTTATCGATCCGGGGAGCACCGTTGAACCGGACATCTGCCACGCCATCGCGGTTCGAGTCGAAGGTCGCCTTGCCGCTCTCGGCACCCAGGCGCTGCTCACCCGTCCTGCGCGCGGGGTCCACCCCAGTGAGGCGGAGCGCGCAGAGTTCGCGAACACTGTTGGGGCCGATATCGCGGTCAGCATCCACGTGGATCGCTCCCAAAGTCCGGCCCCGCACGGGATCGCCACTTTCTACTACGGGCACCCGCGCGGCAGTTTGCATTCCCGCGCAGGAAAAGTGCTTGCTGAATGCGTGCAGCACGAGCTGACTACCCGGACCGATCGGTTGGACTGCCACACGCACCCGCGTACCTGGGATCTGTTGCGCTTGACCCGGATGCCGACTGTGCGGGTCGAAGTCGGGTACATCTCCAACCCCGACGACGCACGGCACTTGACCAGCAGCGCCTTCCATGATGCTCTCGCTGAGGGCATCGCCGAAGCAGTGACGGCAGTATGCGCCCCCTTAGGCCAGCGCGCCTAATACGAAGTGCGAGGCCAGCGGGGCTAGTTCGGCGAACTGATACTCGACCGGCCGGCCAACCGAGAACCGGGCAGCAGCAGGCGAACCACGAATCCGGCGGCTACGCCGAGGACCACCAAGGCCACGAGCACAATCACTTTGGCCATAGAACACTCCCAGCACTCGTGGATCGATCGGCTGGTGCCGACTCGACCCCGTTGCCCTATCGTAGGTCGCCACACCGGTTGGCCCAAGAGCCATGTGGCCGCCGAAAGGCCTTCCCAACCTCCGGTGCTGGTGAGGAGTCCTGATGAGTACCCCGGACTCAACTGGCGCGAACTCAACTGGCACAGGCTCAACGAGTGCAGGCTCTCGCCTCGATCCCTGGGTCGATTCCTACGCCACCCGCGCCAAGAACCTCTCCGCCTCGGCGATCCGAGCCTTGTTCGCAGTAGCCAGCCGTCCCGAGGTGGTATCGCTCGCCGGCGGGATGCCGTACGTCCAGGCGCTTTCTATGGACGATATGGCCGATATCGCTGCGCAGGTCGTGCGCGATCGTGGCCCCCAAGCCCTGCAGTACGGCTCTGGCCAGGGTGATGTTGCACTGCGTGAGCAGATCCTTGACGTGACCGCCGAGGTCGGCGTGCAGGCGCACCCCGATGACATCGTCGTCACTACCGGTTCCCAGATGGCACTGGATTTGGTGACACGCACGTTCTGTGATCCCGGTGATGTTGTGCTCGTCGAATCACCGTCCTACGTCGGGGCGTTAGGAGTCTTCCGTTCCTACGAATGCGATGTCATTCACGTGGCCATGGACGACGACGGCCTCATCCCCGAGGCCCTACAAGAGGCGATCGACACCGCCCGCGCGATGGGTAAGAGCGTCAAATTGATTTACACGATTCCGTCGTTCCACAACCCGGCGGGAGTCACCCAGCCCGCGCACCGTCGTGCACAGATCCTCGAGATCGCCCAACGCGCCGGGATCGCCGTACTCGAGGACGATCCCTACGGGCTGCTCGGTTTCGAAGGTGCGCCGCCCCGCGCGCTACGTGCTGACGATGACCAGGGTGTCATCTACCTGGGTTCGTTCTCCAAGACCATCGCATCTGGTCTGCGGGTTGGATGGGCGATTGCCCCGCACGGGGTTCGAGAGAAACTCGTGCTCGCTGCTGAAGCGGCGACGTTGTGTCCGTCGAATTATGCACAGTTGACCGTCTCGCAATACTTGGCAACGCAGCCGTGGCGTGAGCAGATCAAGTCTTTCCAAGAGGTTTACCGTGAACGGCGCGACGCAATGTTGGAATCCTTGCAAGCGATGATGCCGGCCGGCACCACGTGGACGATTCCCGCCGGCGGGTTCTACACCTGGGTCACCTTGCCCGAAGGCCTCGATGCCACGGCGATGCTGCCGCGAGCGATTACCGAACTTGTCGCCTACGTTCCTGGGACCGGGTTCTTCGTCGATGGGCAGGGCAGTGCCAACATGCGGCTGTCCTACTGCTACCCGGACCCGGATCGGATCCGGGAGGGAGTTCGTCGATTATCAACGGTTGTCGAGGCCGAACTTGAGATCGCGCGCACTTTCGGAACGGCGAACGGGACACCCGGCTCGCTGTCTGCTTCCGGTGAATCCTCAACACCGGCACCGGATTTGGCATGACCCACCAGCACATCCTGGTTCTCTCCGGAGGGCTGTCTCCCGAACGGGACGTTTCGTTGCGGTCGGGACGCCGGGTGGCGGAGGCCTTGCGCACCACCCGACCGGATTGGGAAGTCAGCGAAGCCGATGTGGATGCTGGCCTGCTACCGAGTTTGCGTGATCACCGTCCCGATTGGGTGGTGCCGCTGTTACACGGTGCGGCCGGTGAGGACGGTGCGTTGCGAGATGTGTTGGAAACGCTGGATGTTTCCTTCGTCGGCTCGCAAAGCTCAGCGTGCCGTTTGGCTTTTGATAAGCCGGTAGCGTCCTCGTTGATCTCGAGTACCGGGATTGCGGTGCCGGAGTTCGTCGTGTTGCCGCAGGCGACCTTCCGCGAACTCGGTGCGCCGATGGTGATGGAAGCGGTTGCCGAACGGATCGGCTTTCCCATGGTGGTTAAGCCCACGCGGGGTGGCAGCGCTCTGGGGGTTTCCATCGTGCATACGGCGCAGGATCTGCCGCCGGCCATGGTTTCGGCATTTGCATACGGCGATACCGCGATGATCCAGCGATTTGTCTCCGGGACTGAAGTGGCCGTCAGTGTTATCGACGCAGGCGACGGCCCCCGCGCCCTACCAGCTGTTGAGATCGTTCCTGAAGGCGAGTTATACGACTACCACGCGCGCTACACCGCGGGAACAACCGAGTTCTTCTGTCCTGCGAGGTTGAACACCGACACCACCACAGCCGCGCACGACGTCGCCGTGACGGCTCACGTTGCTCTCGGACTCAGCGACCTCTCGCGCACCGATGTGATCGTTGACGATGATGGAATCGTGTGGTTTCTCGAAGTCAACGTGGCGCCAGGTATGACGGAGACTTCCTTGATGCCGCAGGCAATCACCGCGGCGGGGCTGTCCATGGGCGAGGTCATCGCAGCCTTCATCGCCGAAGAACGGTAGTCAGTCGATCTCGTCAACGATCCGACGTAAGTCCTCAGCATCGGCGAACTCGATCACCAAGGAACCCCGGGTCTTGGCGCGCGCCAGCCCGGTGACGGTAGCCCGGGTGTCAAGGCGGTCAGCGACTCGAGTGGTGAGCTCGGCAACGAGGTCGGTGAGCTCGTCGCTACGTGGCGTACGCGATCGCCGCTTTCTCTCTTTGGTCGGGGAGCCTGTCTCGTCCAGCATGACGAGTTCTTCGAGGCCACGAACGCTGATGCCTTCGGCAATGGCTCTCTTGGCCATGACGTCCATCTGCTCGGTGGAATCTAAGGTCAGCAGCGCCCGGGCGTGGCCTGCGCTTAAGACTCCCGATGCCACTTTGGATTGCACACTGGTCGGTAGTTTCAGTAGCCGGAGTGTGTTGGAGATCTGTGGTCGTGAACGGCCGATCCGAGAGGCGAGTTGTTCTTGGGTGCAATCGAAGTCAGCCAACATCTGTGAATAGGCCGCTGCCTCTTCCAGTGGATTCAGGTCCGCTCGGTGCAAGTTCTCCAGGAGTGCATCTCGCAGCATGTCGGCGTCATCGGTGATGCGAATGATTGCCGGGATGGTGGAAAGGCCCGCGTCCTTGGTGGCTCGAAGGCGGCGCTCCCCAGCGATCAGCTCGTAGCTCTCGGCACCCAACGGACGCACCACCACGGGTTGCAGTAAGCCGATCTCCTTGATCGAAAACGCCAACTCCGCGAGCGCATCTTCATCGAAAACGCTGCGCGGTTGCTGTGGGTTCGGATGGATCGACGCTGTGTCGAGTTCGGCGTAACGTGCATGCGCCCACTCCTCCGAAACCGTTGCAGCGACTGGCTTTTCCGTGTGTTCGGCTGGCTGGGTGGTCGCTCTGGTTTTCGGTTGCTCTGGGGAAGTGGCCGAGTCGTCGGACGTAGGGATCAACGCGCCGAGACCTTTGCCGAGGCCGCGCTTAGCCATGTGTTTCCTTTGCAGTAAGAGTGGATGTGCCGGGACCAATTGCATCGAGTTGCTCGGCGACTTCGCGATAGGCGATGGCGCCAGAATTTGTTGGGTCGTAGCTGATGACGGAAAGTCCGTATGAGGGTGCTTCGGATACACGTACTGAACGCGGCACCACGGTGTCGAGGACACGCGCTCCGAAGTGGGTGCGCACTTCGTAGGCGACCTGGGACGCCAGCCGCGTTCGACCGTCGTACATCGTCAAGACGATCGCGCTGACATGCAATTGCGGATTGAGGTGTTCGGCCACCATGTCAACGGTGCGCAGTAGTTGAGATAGGCCTTCGAGGGCGTAGTACTCACACTGGATTGGCAAGAGCACTTCGCGAGCGGCGACCAAGCCGTTGAGGGTGAGTAGGCCAAGGCTCGGCGGGCAGTCGATTAGGACATAGTCGACCTTGGTTCCCTCGCTTGCTTGCTGCTCCAGATACTGCTCGATGGCGCCCTTGAGTCGATATTCGCGTCGCTGAGCGCCGACGAGTTCGATTTCCGCACCCGCAAGGTCGACGGTTGCAGGTGCGCCCCACAATCCGGGAATATCCGGACATTCTGTAACAATATCGACTAAAGGGACGTCATCAGAGATGACGTCGTAGATATCTGGTACCCCGGCCGCATGATCAATGCCAAGGGCCGTCGAAGCATTGCCCTGTGGGTCTAGGTCCACCACGAGCACCCGGTGCCCGGACTGGGCTAAGGCCGCGGCCACGTTCACCGTGGTAGTGGTCTTACCGACACCACCCTTTTGGTTGGCAACGGTGAGGATTCGGGTCATCCTCGGATCCCCTGTTCGGTGGCAACCGACACCGGCCACCCCAATCCGGACGGCAGACCAGGCTCCCTCTCCCCGAGAAGTGTTTCCCGTGAAACATCGCCAGGCCAGCCCAGTCCCGATGGATAGCTGGGTTGGGGTTCTCGCATGGGGGTCATTGTGCCGCAGTCTTGCGCGCGGTGATCACGGTGGTGACGGGATCCACGACCCCGTAACCGACTTCACGCACCCGAGCGCCGATGAAACCGGTGGCGATCAGCGCATCGCCGTCCCGATCAAGCTCCTCGTGAGCCGAAGCCCCCTTGATAGCCAGCAGTTCACCGCCCTCACGCACTAGTGGCGCCGCCCACTGCGCGATGGTCCCTAGCGGAGCCACCGCCCGGGCGGTCACGACATCTATACCGCCCTCCGTGGGAGCACGCCCCGCGATTTCCTCTGCTCGGGCTCGAACCACACTCACCCGATCCCCGATCCCGAGCTCTTGTACGCATTCGGTGAGGAAAGACACCCGGCGTAGCAGCGATTCAATCAAGACGATCTGTAGGTCCGGGCGGGTGAGTGCCCACACCAATCCCGGAAGCCCAGCGCCGCTACCGATATCAGCGACCCGCACCCCAGGATCCAGGAAGCCAGCCTGTGGGTCACGATATCAGCGACCCGCACCCCAGGATCCAGGAAGCCAGCCTGTGGGTCAGCGACCACCGCACAATTGAGTATGTGCCGGTCCCACATGCGGGGGGCTTCCCGTGGGCCGAGGAGACCACGATCAATCCCTGGACCCACGAGTAATTCGGCGTACTGGGTGAGTGCCGGTGCGGCCGGCCCTAGCCACCCCGGCAAGTCGGGGGGCAATGTTTCACGGGAAACCATCTAGGAGATTCGAATGACGACCCGGCGCTCGGGCTCCTCGCCCTCCGATTCGCTCACCAGGCCCGCTTCTGCAACGACATCGTGGACAACCTTGCGCTCGAATGGGTTCATCGGCCGCATCGAAACTGGTGCGGCGGTGCGCTGTGCCTCGGCAATCGCCGTCTTCGCCGCTTCTTGAAGCTTCTTTCGTTGTTCGGCGCGGAACCCGGCAATGTCCACCATCAACCGCGAACGTTCCCCTGTCTCGCGGGCCACCGCCAATCGAGTGAGTTCCTGCAGCGCCGTGAGTACCTGTCCATCCTCGCCCACGAGATGCGACAGCTCCCCGGGGTTCACTTCGATGACGGACACCAGCGCGCGCTCGCCCTCGACATCAATATCGATGTCTCCATCGGCATCGACGATGTCCAAAAGTGCCTCGAGGTAGTCCGCCGCGACGTCTCCCTCTTCTTCCAGCGTGGGGCCTGGTGACGTGGATTCTTCTGCAGCAGGCTCTTCGCTGTTCGTGGCCTCGATCTCCGTTGTCTCACTCACGTGCACTCCATCTTCTCCGGGCAATGCCCAGGTGTACTTGGGTCTCATGGGGGCGTCCGCAGGCGCAAGAGCCCGCCCCGCGCACCTACTTCTTCTTACGTTTACTCCGTGGTGCCTTCTTCGGCTGCACGCGTTTCTGGGTTTCCGACGCCTCGTCGGTAACTTCCTCGTCCTCGGAAAGGGTCGCTGTCCCTGCGGCCGCGGACCCACCTGCCTTCCGGGAAGCCTTCCGCGCTGCCTTCTCTTTCTTGCGCGCCTCGAGGGCCTCGAAGGCCGGGGTGCCTGGCTGTGGGTTGTTCCGAATCACGTAGAACTGCTGACCCATCGACCACAGGTTCGTGGTGAACCAGTAGATGAGCACGCCGATCGGGAAGTTGACACCACCAACCGCGAACACCAACGGGAACACGTAAAGCAAGATCTTCTGTTGCCGCACCATCGGGTTATCGGGTGCGGTGTTCTTCACGATGAGTTGCCGTTGGGTCAAGAAGGTCGTGGTGCTCATGGCAACAATCAAGATGAACGCCAGAATTCGCACCGTTAGTTCACTTGTTCCGGTCTCCGCCTCGACCTGTCCAGCCAGCCAGAAGGTCGCCCAGAGGGGCACGTCGAAAATCGTGGCATCGTGCGCGATGCTGACCAGGTTTTGATACTGCGGCCACGCAAAGACACCAATGGGTTGTTCCTGCGCAATGCCGTACTGCAGGACGCGGAAGAGTCCGAAAAAGATAGGTGCCTGCAGGAGAATCGGCAGACACGAAGCCAGTGGGTTCGTCCCGGTCTCCTTGTACAGCTTCATCATTTCCTGGGACTGGCGCTCACGATCACCCGCGTACTTTTTTTGGATCTCCTTCATTTGCGGCTGGATAATCTGCAAGCCGCGCTGCGCCTTGATCTGCTTAACAAAAAGCGGGATCAACAAGATCCGCATCAAGATGACCAGGCCCACGATCGAAGCGGCCCATGTCCACCCGCTGTTCGGGTCCATGAAGAAGCTAAAGAACGTATAGAACTGCACCAAAACCCAACTGACAGGAACGTCGAGTAACTCCAAAATCGCCATGCGTTACGTCGTTCTCCGTCCGGGCAGTCGTGGCTGCGTTATAGGTCCTGTGTCGCGGGGTCGTCCATCAGGGTAGATCGGTGAAACCCAGCGTCCACGTTCGGGAACCGGGTCCAACCCGCCCCCACTCCACGGGTTGCACCGTAGTAGACGCCAGGTCGCCAAGGCTAAGCCCTTGGCAGATCCGTGCCGTGCGATCGCAGTGAGACCGTAGGCCGAACAACTGGGGTGGTAGCGACAACTCGGTGGCAGCAGTGGCGAGATCGCCCGTTGATAGAGCCAGATCAGCGCCAGCAGGACCCACTTCAGTAACCAACCGACAGAGTGATCCCACAGCCAGAGTGCTCCACGGCCCGCCTCACGGGTCCATTCCCCTGCGCCTGTCATGTTTGCGCACCTTGGCTGCTCAACACTTCGTGGAATGCAGATGCCACGTCCTGGGCAAGGGACCTACCCACACCTTGCGCCCCCGCGGCCGGTAGCGCCCGAACTACCCATGTGGATCCAGGGGGAGCTTCGGATAGTTGGGTACGTAATTCATGGCGGATCACCCGGGCCACCCGATGGCGAACCACCGAGCCTCCAACAGCCTTACTCACTGTCACCCCAGCGCGGGTGGCTTGGTCGGGTGTACCCCCCGCAGTCATGGATCCATAGACGATCACTGTTGACCGGCGAGCGCTCCTGCCACCACGAATGGTGCGACGGAAATCTTCGGGACGGGTAAGTCGAGCAACCTGGGGCAGCATGACCGCTGGCCCCGAAGCTGTCTAGGCCGAGAGCCGAGCGCGACCCTTCGAGCGCCGGCTCGCCAGAATGGAGCGTCCCGCGCGTGTACGCATCCGAGCCCGGAAACCGTGCTTACGGGCACGACGCCGATTGTTGGGCTGGAAGGTGCGCTTCATGACAAGCTCCTGGGAAAGACCGACCGCTAGTGAGCACCGTCGACGGGTCGGGCGTCGAACGACCGCCTAAGGGTACGGGGCCACCTCGCGCATGGTCAAACCGGGGTACTCATCGCACCGATCCTCTGCCAGGCCTTGTGTATCCACACCTACCCTGACTAGGGTAACGCTTCGGCTTCCACACTTGTGGATAACCATGTGGACAAATTGCTGATGAACCGGAAAGGTGTGCGGTGTGGCTGAGGAAAACGATCTCGCCCCCTACTGGGCAACCGCACTCGCGAGCCTGACCGAGGAAGAACTTCCCGCACAGCAACGCGCCTTTGTCACCTTGACCCAGCCCCTCGGGCTAGTCGGCGACACCGCCCTCGTAGCTGCACCCAACGAATTCACCAAAGATGTCCTGGAAACTCGTTTGCGCCCCATCGTTGTTCGCGCATTGACTGCCACTATCGGGCACGACGTACGCCTCGCTGTCACCGTTGACCCGACCATAACTCCCGAAGTCGACGAGACGACCACCGATGAGATGGCTGACGCGACGTATGCCGACGAGTCCGAACCGACGGCCTCCTTTAACGGGGACGATTCCCTGGGCCGCCCGGCACCAGAAGTCACCGCACGCCCCGGAACTGGCTCCCCGGACACCCGCAGCGGTGATGGGCGGCTTAATGACAAATACATATTCGACACATTCGTTATTGGCTCGAGTAATCGCTTCGCGCATGCGGCTGCTGTTGCGGTCGCCGAACAGCCCGCCCGTGCGTACAACCCGTTGTTCATTTACGGAGGATCAGGGCTTGGAAAGACCCACTTGTTGCATGCGATCGGTCACTACACACGAACCTTGTACAAGGGCACGCACGTTCGCTACGTGAGTTCCGAGGAGTTCACCAACGAATTCATTAACTCCATCCGCGATGACAAGGCTTCCGCCTTTCAACGCCGTTATCGAGAAACTGATGTTCTCCTCGTTGACGATATTCAATTTCTCAGTGGAAAAGTTCAAACACAGGAAGAGTTTTTCCATACCTTTAACACTCTGCACAATGCCAACAAGCAGATCGTTATTACGTCGGACCTGCCTCCTAAACAACTTCAGGACTTTGAGGATCGGATGCGTTCCCGCTTCGAGTGGGGCCTCATCACCGACATCCAGCCACCAGACTTGGAGACCCGGATCGCGATCTTGCGAAAGAAGACCAAGCATGAGCGACTGGTCGCCCCACCTGAAGTACTGGAGTACATCGCATCCAAGATCACTACCAACATTCGTGAACTTGAGGGTGCGTTAATTCGCGTGACTGCATTCGCTTCCTTGAATCGACAACCCGTGGACCTGACGATCACCGAGATCGTCTTGAAGGATTTACTGCCGTCTGAAACTGGCCCGGAAATCACCGCCGCACAAATCATGGCGGCCACGGCCCAATACTTCGGGGTCAGCGTTGATGATCTCTGCGGAGCTAGCCGTTCACGTGTCTTGGTGACAGCCCGGCAGATCGCCATGTACCTATGTCGTGAGCTAACCGATCTTTCGCTTCCCAAAATCGGTCAAGCTTTCGGTGGGCGAGATCACACCACCGTCATGCACGCCGATCGAAAGATCCGCCAACTGATGGCCGAACGCCGTTCCCTGTTCAATCAGGTCACCGACCTCACCAGTCGTATTAAGTCGCAACCACGACCTGCCTAACGCCCATTAGGACACATCCCTCGTCACATCCGCACCGCTAGTCATTCTTATCCCCAACCTTTCCCCAGATGTGGATGATGCTTGTGTATAACATTGGGGATAACCCTGAACTTTATGTCCGATTTACGAATTCTGTTCTGCTATCCCCACCTGTGGACGGGTTGTGGGAAACCTGCACTGCCGGCCCGGCCAATCTCCCCGGCCTTTGTGGACGATGCGCCACCCACTGGGGATCCTCCTTAAAGCATCGACCGTCATCCACCTTAAAGCATCGACCGTCATCCACACGCCTCCACACTTATGACCCCTCCTACGCACAACAACTACACACACAAAAATCGACCTCCACCCCACAAAACACCCACTTCTCCACACCATCCCCAGGGCCTATGACGATGACTACCTTTCTCTCTATCCTTGGTTCCCTACACGCCTTGACGCAGACGCCCGTGGATATCTCCCGTACTGTCTGACCCGTCATCGGCAACCGGCCACGCTTCGCACTTTCGGTATCAAGGAGGACACTCGTGAAGATCAGAGTTGAGCGAGATGCCCTAGCCGATGCCGTTGCCTGGTCTGCTCGAACTTTGCCAACGCGTCCGAGCCTGCCGGTTCTCGCCGGTGTTGTGATGACAGCCGCTGGGGATTCGGTCACCTTGAGCAGCTTCGACTATGAAGTCTCCACTCGGGTAGAAATCGATGCCGACGTCGAATCCGCTGGTAGTGCTCTAGTGTCGGGACGCTTGCTAGCCGACATAGCGCGGTCCTTGCCAGCTCAACCCGTTGTCTTTGTCGCCGAAGGCAACAGAGTGGCGATTACCTGCGGACGTTCTTCCTTCACGTTGCCCACACTTCCCATTGACGACTACCCGGCCATGCCGGAAATGCCGCAAAGCAGTGGCACCTTGGAAGGTTCCCTCTTTGCTAGTGCCGTTGCCCAGGTGGCAATCGCGGCTGGGCGTGATGACACATTGCCGACACTTACCGGCATCCGGATGGAGATCGACGGTAATTCGTTAGTGCTGGCGGCAACCGACAGATATCGGCTTGCCGTGCGCGAATTGACATGGACACCTGCGTCCTCTTCTGCACAAGCGGAATTATTGATTCCCGCAAAAACATTGGCTGATGCTGCAAAATCCTTCGGGACAGCCGATTCGGTAACGGTGGCTCTTGCGCCTGATGGAGAGCGATTGATTGGCTTCGAAGGGGATCGTCGCCGCACCACGTCACGGTTGCTCGATGGCGAGTTCCCGAAGTACCGCTCGTTGCTACCGAATGAGTCGTCCACACATGCCGTCGTTGAAACATCAGCCTTGGTGGAGGCTGTTAAACGTGTAGCACTGGTAGCTGAACGCAACACACCGGTTCGTTTGACCTTTGCTCACAATGAGGTGGGCTTGCGAGCCGGCACAGGCGACGATGCCCAAGCTGAAGAAGCACTCGAGGCGCAGATCACTGGTGATGACATCGAGATTGCATTTAATCCCGGATATCTACTCGACGGTTTATCAGCCATCGACTCACCGAAAGCTCAGTTTGCTTTTACCCAGTCCACTCGGCCGGCTGTGCTTTCGGGAATCGTTGACGATGAAGTTCGCAGCGAGTACCGGTACCTGTTGATGCCCGTTCGTCTCACCGGCTGACCATGTGGGTACAGGCCCTGAGCCTGACGGACTTTCGTTCCTATGCCCAGGTAGACCTGGATTTCGCCCCCGGTGTCACCACGTTTGTAGGGATGAACGGGCAAGGAAAGACGAACATCGTCGAATCCATTGCCTACTTGGCAACGCTGTCCAGCCATCGAGTGGCCGCCGATGCGCCACTCATCAAGTTGGGCGCAAACTCTGCGGTTGTTCGTGCGCGGGTGCGTGAGGGTGAGCGCAACGTCACCGTTGATGTCCAAGTTCTTGAACGTGGTTCCAATAAGGCACGCATCAACCAGTCACCGGTCACGCGAGCACGAGACGTACTCGGAATCGTGCGAGCCGTTGTTTTTGCGCCCGAAGATCTTGCGCTAGTACGTGGTGACCCAAGCGATAGACGACGATTCCTCGATGAAGTGGGTGTGCAGCGCCATCCACGACTATCCGGAGTCCGGGCTGATTACGACAAAGTGCTACGTCAACGTAATGCTCTTGTGAAGTCTGCTATCGGTAAACCTCGATCATCGATTGTTTCGACCTTGTCGGTATGGAATGAGCAACTGACGAAGCTTGGTGCAGATATCGCTGCATCACGGGCGCAACTGGTAGAAGATCTTCAACCATTTGTGCAATCGTCTTACGCCTCGATTGCCGGTGGTGCAGATGTCAAGATGCGTTACCGACCATCGTCTCCGCGGGTGGGGCAGGAAGTGACGGTCATCGACGAAACACTGCGAGAACGAATCACGTTGGCGATGGATGCTGATCTCGAGGAGCGTGCCGAAGACGAAACACGGCGGGGGATCACACTGGTGGGCCCGCATCGCGACGAGGTGGACATCACCTTGGATGGCTTGCCAGTGAAGGGGTACGCATCCCACGGGGAATCGTGGTCAATGGCGCTCGCATTACGTCTGGCAGCCGCTGACGTATTACGTAGCGACGGCGTAGATCCCATCGTGATTCTCGATGATGTTTTCGCCGAACTCGATTCCAGTAGGCGCGCGCACCTAGCAGCGCTCGTCCAACCAGCCACCCAAGTGTTCATCACAGCCGCAGTACCGCAGGATGTTCCCGTGGAACTCAGCGGAGCTCGCTTCGACGTCCAGGACGGGCAGGTGAGCCCTGCGTGATGGCCGAGGACGCGACGAACGATGCTGAACGGATGGCTGCCCGCGCGCTACGCCGAGCCAGTGCCAGCGGAGCCCCCGGCAAACGTTCTCGATCCAAGAGCGGCGAGCCACCGAAGCGGCGTCGTTCCTCCTCGTCACGTGACCCGCAGGAAGTCGGCAGCGTGCTGGAGGGTTTCCTCGCAGAGCAGGGCTGGGAGGCGACCTCGGCGATTGCCCAAATTTCCGCGTCCTGGGCCCAGATTGTGGGTCCGGAGGTGGCCGAGCATGTGCTGGTGGAGTCGGTGGGCGATGGTCAACTGTTCCTACGGGCTGATTCGACCGCCTGGGCAACCCAGATTCGACTGTTGGCTGATTCAGTGTTGGCTCAGGTGCAGGCGGTTGTGGGTAAAGACGTGGTGCGCGCGGTGAGTGTGCGGGGACCGCAAGCCCCCTCGTGGCGGGCAGGCCCCCGGGTGGTCAAGGGGCGGGGTCCCCGGGACACCTACGGATAGGCCGATTGGCGCTTAGACGTTGCGCTGCGGGCTAAACGGAATCCTTTCGTAGGGCGGTACGCCCCCTGGGGGTGCTGAGCGTTAATCACGTTTCTCGCGCCGATTCCGGCAGGGTCGATGGTGATTTTTCGCTTGAGGCGACGATAGACTTATCCCTTGGCCCAGCACCCGCGGTTTCCTGCGATCCACCCGGATCGCGGCGGGGTGGGACGAAGGAGGCAAACCGCCCGTGTCCTATGACGCCAGCGCCATTACCGTCCTCGAAGGACTCGACGCGGTGCGCAAGCGCCCCGGTATGTACATCGGATCTACCGGAGAGCGCGGTTTGCACCATTTGGTCTACGAGGTTGTCGACAATGCCGTCGACGAAGCCATGGCCGGATACGCCACCACTATCTCGGTCACCCTGCTCGCCGACGGCGGCGTTCGTGTGGTTGACGATGGCCGAGGCATCCCCGTCGATGAGCACCCGGTGGAGAAGCGACCTGCGGTTGAAGTCGTTCTAACCGTCTTGCACGCCGGTGGAAAATTTGGCGGCGGCGGCTACCAAGTGTCCGGCGGTCTGCACGGCGTGGGTGTCTCGGTTGTCAACGCCTTGTCCACGCGGCTCGACGTAGAGGTTCATCGCGACGGCACCATCTACCAGCAGTCCTACGAGCACGGCGTACCGATGGCACCCCTTGTTGAAGCCGGCTCAACCGACCTCACCGGCACCACGGTCACCTTCTGGGCTGACCCCGCCATCTTCGACACCACCTGGTACGACTTCACCACCTTGTCGCGTCGTTTCCAGGAGATGGCGTTCTTGAACAAGGGCATGACCATCGAACTGACTGATGAACGAACCGGATCCGCGCCGGTGATCGACGAAGAAGACGCTGCCGATCCGACCGAGGAGAAAGTGAAGTCGGTTCGCTACTTCTACGAAGGCGGCATCGTCGATTTCGTCCGGCACATCAACGCGAGCAAGGGTGTCGCCAACCCCACCATCATCGAGGTCGGCAGCGAAAACACCGAAGTCGGCTTGAGCGCTGAGATCGCGATGCAGTGGAACAACACCTTCGCCGAGTCGGTCTATACCTTCGCGAACACCATCAACACCACAGAAGGTGGCACGCACGAGGAAGGCTTCCGCACCGCGCTAACGAGCTTGGTCAACAAGTTCGCCCGTGAGTGGGGCATCTTGAAAGAGAAAGACACCAACCTCACCGGTGAGGATATTCGCGAAGGCTTGACCGCGATCGTTTCCGTGAAACTTGTCGAGCCGCAGTTCGAGGGGCAAACAAAAACGAAACTCGGCAACACCGAGATGAAGGCCTTCGTACAAAAGATCGTCAACGATCAATTCGGTGCATGGTTCGAAGCCAATCCGGCAGAGGGCAAAGAGATCGCCCGCAAAGCGGTCAACGCGGCAACTGCACGCATCGCTGCCCGCAAAGCACGTGACCTCGCACGTAACCGCAAGGGTCTCCTCGGTGGTGCTGGTATGCCTGGCAAGTTGATCGACTGCTCGAGCCGTGAGCCTGAAGAGTGCGAGGTCTTCATCGTCGAGGGTGACTCGGCAGGGGGATCCGCTCGACAAGGACGCGACCCACGTATCCAGGCGATCTTGCCGATCCGTGGAAAGATCTTGAACGTCGAGAAAGCACGCATCGACAAGGTGTTGCAGAACAACGAGGTTCAGGCGCTTATCTCCGCATTAGGCACCGGTGTGCAAGAGGAATTCGATCTCAATCGATTGCGTTACCACAAGGTCGTGTTGATGGCCGATGCCGATGTCGACGGTCAACACATTCGCACCTTGCTGCTAACGATGCTGTTTCGCTTCATGCGACCGCTGGTGGAACTCGGGTATGTGTACCTCGCCCAACCGCCGTTGTACAAGATCAAGTGGCAGCGCGAAGCATCGGAGTTCGCGTACTCCGATCGCGAGCGGGACGCACTTGTTGCGGCTGGACAGGAGGCGGGACGCAAGCTTCCCAAGGAAGAAGCCGTGCAGCGGTACAAAGGTCTCGGTGAGATGAATGCGGATGAACTGTGGGAGACCACCATGGATCCCGAGCAACGGGTGTTGTTGCAGGTAACCCTCGACGATGCCGCCCAAGCCGATGAGATGTTCAGCGTCTTGATGGGGGAGGACGTCGAATCACGCCGGGCCTTCATCCAACAAAACGCCAAAGACGTTCGTTTCCTGGACATCTAGGAACCGCAGCCAACGTCACACACCAACGTCCGATCCCGACAACTACGGAGGCATAGGTGCCCGACGACACCGACACCATCGACACCGCTGGCGCAGGCGAGAGCCCGGTTGGCGCTCGCGTGGAGCCCGTGGACCTGCAAACCGAAATGCAACGGTCCTACCTGGACTACTCGATGTCCGTCATCGTTTCTCGCGCCTTGCCCGATGTTCGCGACGGTCTCAAGCCCGTGCACCGTCGTGTCCTTTACGCGATGTATGACGGCGGGTATCGCCCCGACCGCAATTTCTCCAAGAGCGCTCGCGTGGTGGGCGATGTCATGGGCAGCTACCACCCGCACGGAGACAGCGCGATCTATGACGCCCTCGTGCGGCTGGCTCAACCGTGGTCGTTGCGCTACCCGCTCGTTCAAGGCCAAGGAAACTTCGGTTCCCCCGGTAACGACCCGCCCGCCGCCCAGCGCTACACCGAGTGCCGTATGGCCCAACTGGCCATGGAGATGGTGCGCGATATCGATGAGGAGACCGTCGACTTCGCTCCCAACTACGACGGCCGCACACTGGAGCCCTCGGTGCTCCCGAGTCGGTTCCCGAACCTGCTCGTCAACGGCAGCGCAGGTATCGCGGTTGGCATGGCCACGAATATCCCTCCGCACAACCTCGGTGAGGTTGCGCAAGCGGCTACCTGGTTGTTGGAGAACCCCGAGTCCTCGACCGAGGATCGAATGACCGCGCTGCTGGACATCGTCAAGGGACCAGACTTCCCCACTGGCGCAACCATCATCGGACGTCGCGGTATCG
>Ga0209953_1000147_pt1 | contig 27048 bp, 44 predicted proteins | sample SalPonred_H2O_MG_FD_185713 | JGI IMG/M metagenome (GOLD analysis project Ga0209953, IMG submission 185713) | Salt pond water microbial communities from South San Francisco under conditions of wetland restoration - Salt Pond MetaG... | ecosystem: Environmental > Aquatic > Non-marine Saline and...
GTCCTCACCTTCCTCATCACAACCTAATTCATAGATGTTTTCAAATACTCCAGCCTGACCAAATGAACCATCAAAAAGATCATAAATAACACTTGCCTCTTCTTTACTTATAGGTCTAAACTCAAGAGAAGACAATAAAGATGCTCCATTTTCAAACCAAAGTTCCTCGTTAGTTCCAAAATACCATTCTATTTCTTCGTCATGGTTCTTTAGATTTTCTGCAATTTCCTTGAAGTCTTCAACTGTCATTGTTGTAAACTCGCTCATATCAAATTCATCAGCATAGTTAACATCGGCCTTAACAAGCAACATTGAATGTGGTTCTAGATTATCAAGATCAGAAAAATCTAAATTCTCCATTTTCTCTTCTCTCTTCTCATACTCTATACATTCCTTAATTTCATGTATTGTAGCCTCAGCAGTAAGTCCAACCATGACCTCTTCACCTTCGGTGGTAATCTTTAATGGATTCTCTGAATCTAGAGTGTAGTCCCATTCTTCTAGTCTTTCTTTAATTTCTTTTGTTATCATTGTCTCTTAGTTTTTATTTTGATTAACTATAAGTTCATCATTAGCTTCATCGCCCCATGCAGTTACAACGATATATCCGTGTCTGGTCTCGCAAAGAACAATGGGGTCAAGGTCAACTTGATTAAGAGCGTTAAGCTCTGCACGTCCGAGGATTCTCGCCTTACTTTCTCTAAATGCATCTGGGTCAAGTAAGTCTTCAACTGCAGCAATCTGAATAACATTGCCAAATCCGCATTTTCTGAGCTCATTCATTGGGACTTTAATGTTATTAAGAGGATTGGTACCAAGACTACCTGCTCCAACATGATCACTTAAAAGACCGAAATCAATTAGATAATCAGTCACTAGGCTACTCGTTCCCATTCTTCCACTTTCTTCCCAAGCCTTCTTAAAATCCCACTTATTCGAATAAGATACCTCACCATCATCTGCGCCTCTTTTTTTTCGTGCGTAATTTATATCAAATCTATCAATTGTAGGAGCCTCAAGGTCGGATAGATAAACCTGGAAGTTCATCATTTCCTTAATATTGTTCTCTGGAATGTCTCCTAGAAAGTGCCCTGGCTCTCTTACGAAGAGGTTATATTTCTCGCAAAGTCTCTCAAGCTGTGGCTTAAGAATAAACTTATATTGTCCGTGGTATCTTCTCTCATAGTCTTCGATCATATGAGAGTTCTCTGAGATTGAGCTGTATAGCTTGGAGGCTATTGAGTTACTAAACCCAGCTCCTCTTAAAAAATCCGCCTTTTTTTTGTAACCTTTTACATCATGCGCCTTCTTAAGGAACATGCTCTCGTTTTCAAGTTCTTCATGAACTTCTTTAAAGGATACTACGTTACGTTCTTTTGATAAAGTGTCGTTATTGTTTTCCATGGAGCGAAGATAATTATTTTTATCTCTCGCTCCAAGTATTATAGTATAAATTTATTGAAAGATGTTTACACGATCTCTGGCATGACCAAGGAAGCAACCTTCTATTCCTCCTTGGCATTTTTCTTCTCTTCCGCAGAAGTCGCACTTAGGAACCTCTGCCTTGCGAATTTCTTCTCTTCGCTCCATTTCAGCTTTAACCTTATCAATTTTCTCATTCCACTCCTTATCCAGATCAAAATTAATTTCTGTGAAGTGAAAATTGATGTCAGAGTTTCCTCCATGACCAACATAAGAGTCTCCGTTGAATCTTAGCCCCATTTTAAAGAGTTCGTCACATCTGAATTTACTTCTTGTATCCATAGTTTTTAGTTTAGTCCTGGTAAAAAGAAAGGCAATACATGTATATACCTCTTCCTTGATTTAATGTCTTTCTCAAGATCAAGAGCCTTTAGCTTGCTTCTATACTCTTTGTCACTAAGTTTTGTTAATGTCTCAGACATATGCATAAAAGTCTTGTGCGAGTTTAGCTCTGGGTATTTAGCTAGATAAATAGATATACCCTCTCCAGACAGGCTTTCAAACACCTTCGCTTCATGATCTGAATACTTATCTACTAGAATAGTTTCTAGCTGTCCAGTTATGTCTTTAGCTCTTTCTTTGTGAACCTCTATTTCTCTGTTTATGACAGATAGCCTTTCAAGATCGTTTACTTGATTATAATAATTAGTTATTTGACAGGCTATCAAAAGACCTAATGAAATACAAGCAAAAGCTAGTGAAACATCAGCGCTTTCTCTAGCGTCTTTTGACTTTTTGTGGTCGCTTTTTGCTTCTAGTTTCAAAGACTTTCTCTGTAATATAAAGTATAGTGTAAATAACACTACTGAAATAATTAAAAATATCATAATTCTAGTTTTTTAAGGTTTTCTTCATAGTAGGATTTTCCTTTTTCAGAAGGTGTGTATGTATTGGCCATTCTATTGCCCCAGCCTTTTATCTTCCCATCAGATTTCCAGTAAGGAGAACTATTAAGTCTTGAGCAAACTTGTTGACCTGTGTATAAGGAGCAATGCTTTGCTCCAGCTATATCAACAATTTTATGTAGTACATCTAAGTCTCCAGTATAAAAGAATTCTGGAGCATGGTTAGCATGATCTTTACTCATTAACTCTGGCTCATAGAAAAGCTTAAGAGCAGCCTTTGGAATACTCATTACAGAGCCTTTTCCAAGTGTTGGTATTTCCCGTCCTCCTCTATTTTTTGCCATTAGTCTGTTAGGTAATCTTCTATGTCTCTACTGACGCTATCTCTTACAGATTCATCAGTACCTTCCAGAATAGTTATTCCATGAATGAGTTGCTTTGCAATGATCTTTTTGTTATCATTATCATCAAGCATAGCATCGTAAGAAGCTTCCTTAGCAACTTCAACCTGCTTATCAAGAATTTCGTTTATTTTAATAAGAGCCTTGTGTCTTACTCTTGAAATAATCGCACTCACCTCTTCTCTGGAGAACTGATCTTTATTCTCAATATTTCCGTCTCTATCCATTTCTTAATTATTATCTAATAATTCATTCAGCTTATCGGTTATGGCATCTTGATCATTCACATTCTCAACATACTCTTTAAGCACCCATTTAATTCCTTCCTGGGTGTTCTTAAATCGTGTGATCAATTTATATACTGCCATTGATGTAGTGGAATCTCCAGGGTTAAATCTTTCAAGAAGATGTTCAATTACTTGATCAATGGTGAAATTACTTAAGTCAACAACCTCTTTCTCCTTTATGTGATCACCTCCAGATACTATAACGTCATCAGGATATGTTTTATCCATCTTAAGTCGTTTCTCAAAATCTCCACGATTAGAATGAATTCCTTCTGGCTCAATGTACACCTCTTCTTCTTCCAATTCAACATACTCAAGTCTACCTTCAAGATAGGCAAATTTTATTACATAGCTATCTGGCACCATAGGAATACCAGTAGCTTTGTGAATTTCTCGATCTGATGTCGCCACGATCTTGTAGTAGTTCTCTGGGTGATGGTTCGGCCAGCCCTTGGTGGTCTGAATAACATCCATGGTTCTCTTGTCTATGCCATACTCTTCTTCCTTAAGATGATCTTCTGTAACGAAGTGGAGGTGATGGTGTTCATCGCCCATGCTTGGCATGGCAGAATAATACTGGTAATAGTGAATTACCTTATCAGTTATTCGATAGACAAGAGGTCCGAATCCGTTTGACTTTGTATGTACTGGCTTTGCTCTCATTAGTATCCATCGTCCATTTCATCCATTTCTTCCTGTAGCTCTTCTTGAAGGTGCTCTTTCCACTGAGAAATCATTTCTCTCATTTCATTATCTGTGAACTCAAGCGAAAGATTTCTTTTGTCACCTTCTACTCCATCAATCTTGAACCTTAGCTCAAAACTCTTTTCACCATCTCTTGTGATTGTTCTACAACTGGATGTTTGTTGAGCGGTATTGGTTACCACTTTACCATCAACTATTGTTCTTACTAATGACATATAATGTTTTTATTTTCTATACGTACAGAAATATAAAATGTTACAATTAAGATTTGTCTTTTTGATCATCTGTTAAAATACTATCCAGTATTTCTTTCTGTTTGGCATACATTCTATCTTTGAATGCTTTCTTATCCTTTCCAAGCCTTTCGTAATATTTGTACTGCAATGACTCATACATTCTATCGTCTATGAGTGTAATGTAAGTACTTTCTGCAGTTATACTAATAAACTTTCTGTGAATGATTATGTATATACCTTCTGATGGATTTTCGATATAGAAACTATTTGAGGTGGGTGTAAACACAAGCCTACTCTTAGAAGTCCTAAGCATCTTTTCAACAAAGTGATATGCTTTTTTTTGATGTTCATTGTCAAATTCTAGCTCTTTCTTAGTTCGACTACGCCACCATAAAAGCATTTTTATATGCTTCCTCTTCAAATAATTCCTTATCCTCATTCCCATTGTCTCTCGTGATCATTGCTTATATTATAGCTCTTCTTCTATACTGATGATGTTTTCATACCAGGAACCAAAGTTCCATCTCCAACCAGCTACTTTGACTTTGTACTTTTTTCCTGCTTCAAGATCACCATAAATCTCTGAAGAATTCCATTTAAAGAAAAGCCAGGAGTCATCATTCATGAACTCACCTTCCTCGCAATACACAAGATAATAGCTACTCTCTTTTTTGTTTACCCTTTCCTTATCCTTTACAGTGATGGTCTTCGTCTCAGTGCTTGACCAATAAGCAACTGGATATGCAAATATTACTCCAATTACAAGCAATATTACAGCAAAAAATTTTAAATTTTTCATTTTGATTATTTTTAGTTTGATAAGTGTTATACGTTAAGTATCTTTAAATGTTTCTAATTACCAAGACTTTATCTTTCCTTCTTCAGCAGGCTTCTTTATCTCTAAGGATAGAACGTCTAACATCTCTGTTATGAATGAAGGTAAAAAATCTTCCACAGCTTCCTCAAGAGAGCCACAAACATATAATTCATGCTGTTTTTTAAATGTCCAATTATCTGCCTCACCTTTCAATTTTCCGTTTATAGCTTCTTCAAAAACCTCTTTGCCAAATAAGGGAAGGCGATCACAGAAGTCTCCGTAAACATCATCACTGCATCCAGTTATATTTTCAAAGCACGGCTCATAAACTTCTCCAGTTTTAATTGAATAGGTTCTTACGAAGCTGATGAAGTCTAGGAACTTATCATTATTAGAACTTTCTTTTGCAAAGTTATGAGCAGCCCTTTTTATTGCACTATAAATGTCATCATACTTATTTGTATCCTTCATCACATGGAGTGCATCTTCTATTTTCTCAAGGAATATATCCACTCCTTTCCAGAATCTTTCATCAGACATTTCTTCAGCCTTTTGGATAAATTCTTTTCTATATGTTTCTCTTAGTTCCCACTGCTCTTTTCTAATAGCGTCTTGTTTTTCTTTGAGATCACGCAATCTGTTTTCGTCATTTATTATATCCATTTCTATAGGTTTTTAAATTTTCCATCTAATCCTATGACCCAGTTATCCATAGTCCATATGTCAATGACATCTTCTGGTCCTAACTTAAGGCAAAGACCATTTGGGTTAGGGTCATGAACAATTTTCAAATCTTTGTTAACTATAACTGCATGAACACAGTCAAACGTCTGAGACATAACTGAGCCAAAAAAATATCCATCTACTCCAGAATCATACTGAGCCACTTCCTCTAGCGTTGGTATATCTTGATCTGGCCTCCTATTGTATACACTTGGGAAGTATCCATGTGAACTAAAAAAGTTTAACATTTCAAGTGCCTGACTTCCTTCTGGATAAAATGATGGGACCTCATGAAGTTCCTTGTCAAAAAGACTTGCCATTACAGCTCTAGCACAATCTCCATCTATATCACTAACTTTTGATTGATAAACCTTTTTCATTATATGATCTTTTCTATTATAGTAGATTTAGTTGGATAGAATGCAATAGCCTCACGATCATTTTTCACCAATCCATTCCAGAATTGATATACTCTTCCTTCTCCGATAATAGATAATCCTTCTGCAACAACAGTCTTTTCTATATACTGATTACGATTAGACAAATAATCAGTCGAAGTGTTAAGCAAAATCTTTAATCTATATTCTTTCATGTTGTCTCTTTTTATCTTTAGCAAATCTAATCATTTTTCTGGAATTAAGAAAGTTTTAAGCACAAAAAAGGCCCCGACTTATTGTCGAGGCCTAAAGTTTTTTATTTTACCACCAGGAGCCAGTTCTCTTCTTTTTCTTTACGGTATATAAGACTCCTCCGATTAGAGAGCCAAATACAGCTATTCCAACTGGAATCCAAAGATAGAAACAAAAGTCTCCAATGTTAAAATAACAATCAGAAAGGTATCCATCATTTATCCATCCTGGAAATAGGCATGCTGCAACAGCGCTAAATGCTATCTGAGCATAATTAAGTACAGCTTTTAAATTTTTTTTCATAATATCAATCTTTATTGGTTACCTATAAATAGGTAAAAGATTGATTATTATAAATTTAGAAAACTGCATTAAGACTAATAGAAGTGTTGTTCACAGGAGTCACCTTAGCTACAAACTCTTGATATTCTCCTTCATCTTTCTCATCATCATGAACCCACTCTTGGTATTTGAATATGATCTCTTCCTTATTGAACTTGATCATTTCTCTTACTCTTTTATCATTGATGTATTGTGAGTCTAATTTGATTTTTTTCTTGGTACTGAAGAAGCCTTCAAACTTTTCTCTACCATCTTTAATTATGCTCATCTCATATTTATACTGCTGTAGTCTGTAGTTATAGATTTCCTTAAACTCTGAGAAGGGCTTATCGAATAAATTGACGTCATCTATGATTGAAATGAGCAGGTCAATATTCATGTTTATAAGTGATATGTTATTCTCAAGATCATTTTTGTAGTCTTTGTTCTTGAGTCTGTCATCTACTATCTGGTTAAAAAGCTCCTCTGGAAGCTCATTGTAGTCTTGCAAAAATTTAACTCTGGATGGTCTATTAATGAAATACTCATTTACAGACTCATTAGTAGTTAGCAAGAATAGAACTTTATGTTCGTTGGTAAGTACTCCATCCATAAATGATAGGAACACGTCCTGCTCATGATAATCAACATTTTCTCTTGACTGGCCCTTATTTGCAAATAGCTTTTCGAACTCATCAATAAACATGCAGTAGTCTTGCTTAATACCATTGAAGAATTCTACAAAGTTAATATCCTTTGGAATAGACTTATTAACCAATATCACTGGAAGGTTGATCTCAGAGCAAAGAAGTTTTGCGTTAAGCGATTTTCCTTGACCCTTAGCTCCAGTTAGTAATACACCGAGATTCTTATCATAACCATCGAATGCCTTAATGATGTCTTTTCTCATTTCGCTATTAACATCATATATCTTTTCTGGAAATTTAAAATCTTCTGCATCTCTTAAGAAACAATTTCCGAAGCTATCATAGTCAAAGATATAGTTTTTTGGCTTAAGCTCATTGTCTATGGTTAGAGAGTTAAAAAAACTGTATTTTCCGTTGTCCTTAAGAATATTCATTGTTGCCTCTTTAATATATGTTGATGCAAATGTATAGACTTTTAATTAATACTACAAATATTTATCTGTCTAATTTGTCCTTAAGCTCTTTAAGTTTATTGCTTTCAGACAAAGAGCCTATTTTACCTTCAAACTCTGGTGGATTAAAGTTTACAAACTGCTTAGGAAGTCTCTTGATCTTGATTCCGTTCTTCCAGTTTCCTTTTTGGTAAACTCTATATTTCCAGTCATCAGCCTTTTTCTTCTTATCTGTTAAAAATGGCTGAGCTATATCGAAATCACACTTATAAGTTCTGATTATTGTTCTGTAGTTTTCAGTACGTCTTCCTTTCTTGTATGAAGGGACGCTGTTGGTATGATACAAATTGAATATTGTCCAGCACTTCCAGCCATGCTCTTCAATGTACTCCTCACATTCTTTGATGTAGCCTTTAAGAAGGAAATTTCCTTCTGTAGAGTACACCCATGCAAGACACCACGCACCACCAAACCAACCTGGATTACCAGAAGCTTCTATTTCAATTACTGGAAATTCTTTATTCATATCAAAATAAGTTAAAAAAGAACGAGGGCCTATGACCTAACCTTATGGGTAAATTGAGCATTCTATACAGTACCTCATTAGGTCAATACGGGTAGATTGTGCTGTTCTTACAGTACCTCAGGCCCAAGTTCTTATTTTATAAAATGTATTCAATTTCTTTCACCTCTTCGTATCCTTCTGGAGTTTTTTCCAAACTACCCAGAGACACTTCAGCGAATGTTATGCCCTTTAGCCTATCGCCACCAAACTTGTTTATTTTTATCTGCGACTCATGAACACCAAAATCTTTTTTGAGTTCATTGGCAAGATTAGAAATATGCTCTAGGCTATTACCGTAGTGGTTATCAAACACCTGAGCCATTGCTGATGATTGATCAGCCGCTGGTCTAAATAGTTTGTTTCTTTTTGACATACTAAGTTATACGATTACTCTGGCACAATGTTACATTTGGATGTTTAATTTTTTCTATTTATAATAGACATGAGAAACTTAATGGACTATAGAGACTTTATTAGAACTGAAAAACTCCTTAGAGCAATTAAGTCTATACGAGAAACTCGAAGGAGAAACATTAGCAAAGAAAAGAAAGAAGAGATATTCGATAATATAGTTAGAAGGCTAAACAATGAAGAAAAATAAGAATGAACTTAGGAGGATTCTGTACTTTAGAGAATTTGTTAAATTCGAATCCATGATCAATGCATCAAAAAGCAGGGTTGTTCAAGAACATTTAATGAGTAGATATTCAGTAAAACAAGTCAATAAAAATTTTTATGGATTTATTTCAGTGTCTGAATTAAAAGTTTAGTCTGGCATATTCTTCTCAAGCCATCTCTTAATTACATAATATTGATTTCTAACATTCTGCTCGTAAGTAGGAGAAGAGGCGTATCTATGATTACTACAATTCACAAAATTCACAAATAGATCATCTACATCTCTACACCTCAAGTAATTCCTGCACATATAATAAAAATACGACTGAGTACCTTCAAACGTACTCTTAAACCACCTTACCGTACCACTATCATGCTCTCCAATGTTATATGGATTGTTCTTAGGAGATTTTCCTCTTCTACCCATAGATGACTCAAGCTGAGCCTGGGTAAGAGCAAGTTCCACTGGTAACAAAATTCCTGTTGAATCATAAGCGTTCCTTGCTGCTAGTGAAAGTATATCTCCAGTCAGCGGAGTTCCATCAAAATTATCTCTTGAAAGCCATAGATCAGCCCTTATTTTATAGTCAGCGAATACTGAATCTTCCCAAGCTGTAAGGTCGTCTGGAAACAGTTCTATGTTTTCTGCATATCTCATCATCTGTTCATGAGCTACGTCATTACAACTTTGCTTCTTAACAGAGCTTGGAGCTGATAAGTATCCCATGAAAAATGATATGACTATAATTAAAAACAATCCAGATATAGTCATTATCCTAGTCCTCTTATCAACTGGCTTATAAGTAAGCCCATCTTTATCATAAACAAAAAATCTCATAATTATCTATCTCTTTGTTGTGTCCCAATTATACGGTAAATACATTAAAATGTTTCACTTTATTGATACGGAGTGGTTTTTTTCTTACATTTATTTATATGGATTACTTAATGTTATTTGAGGATTGGCTATTGATGGAAGAAGCTGTGGCAGAAGAGCTTTCAAAACCTTTCAATGAGCTTGAATACAAGGAGATTGATGGGTTATACTTATCAATAGAAACAATTGAAGAGCTTCAAAAATATCATGGATTAAAAGATGATGATATACGCCAGATAGTCAAAGACATAAAGGAGAATGATCTAGGAGGCGGAGAAATGAAAAAAATGCAATTATTATGAATCACATAATGGAATTTGATACCTGGGTGGTGGCTCAATCAATCAAAAAGTTCTTGGATAACTACCCCAAGAGTAAAGAAAAACCAGTGACTATTAATTCGGTTACTGGAGAGGTAGACCTCAAGTATGACCCAGAAAAAGTAGAGGAGGACTATTTCATACCACAACGAAAACTTAAAGCACAATGGAAGAACACAGGAATATATTTAGATACCTCTACAGTTTTGAAGAGCACAGCTTGTTGTCCGAATATGGTCTAAGTTCTTTTAATTACGAGCCTGATTTTCTAGACATAGAGCCTATGAGCAATGCTAAAGCTGAACTTATTTATCTTGACTTTAAGATAACACCTACCTCTGGTGTTGACGAATTTTGTAATCCTGATCAACAAGTAGAGTAGCTGTCATTACGAAGTGCTCTCCATCTGTATCTGGTAGCTTTGTATAAGAGTCTGGGTTAAACACAATTGCCTTAATACCGCTTCCATGCCAATCATGAAAATCAATCTGATCAAGAATCTCTCCTATGTCTGGCTTCAAGAAAAACCTTGAAGATGACTTCACAAGATACTTAATATCTTTATACTCCTTCAATCCTTTCAGTGGCTCATCTGACGTTGTAGCAGCATCAAAATTGAGAGAATTTCTTCTTGGTTCTGACAAAATATCGGCCATAGTCTCATCAGTAAGAGGATAGTAACCATACTCAGTTCCTACGCCCTTATGCTCAGCCTTGACGATCTTAACTTTTCTTAAGAAATTTCTAATGTCATCATCCGATCTATAATTGTAGTTGTAGTACAACTTAGGAACCTGTTGATAGAACTCTCTACCACTCTTTTCTCTCTCAATCTCAGCCTCAAGGCTTTCTACCTTTCTAGTAAGATCATGAATCTCAAGTTCTTGATCGGTCATCTTAGCTGGGTCATTAGTCTTGGTCTCGCTCATAATTATAATTTTATAAAAAATGGTGCAAGTATCATGGCTACTGAGCCAATTATCATACACCATATTAATGTTCCTATTGCTTTTAATGTCTTCATTATGCTTTGCTTTTAGCAAGTTTATCAAATTTGTCTGGATGCTCACGTTTAAGCCAAAACAAGTTGCACATAATATGACCAACACCACTAAAGTCCATGCCAGTAGATGGCTTGAAGTCTTCCACTTCTATTGGTCTATCAAGCCTCTTCTCAATGCAACAATCACAGTATGAATCACTAACATCATCAGATACTTCTTTCCAGAGATCATCATTAAGCATGATCATATTTGTGTCTGCAAAAATCTCTGTTCCGCAGTCATCGCATAGTAGCGCAAGTCTATTTTCTAATTGTTTAGTTGCCATCTTTCTTTCTTATTGCGTAATCAAATCTTCTAGCTATTTTCTTACCTTCAATATCCTCTAGCATAGGAATGTTATGAGGGTGACTGAAAAGGTGTTTAGAAGAAGCCTTTCCATTTTTTTTGCGTGCAAATACTTCATATCTCAAAAGATTTATTGAATCATTAAAAGCTTTTTCATCTTTTGCTAAAGCGTTTAGTGTAATAACTTGTTGATCTATATGCCTTAAGCTTCCGCTAATACTATTAACACATTGCCCAACTACTCCTTCAAATTGAACTTGATGAACCTCTCCATCATTAAGCATGATAACCTCAACCACATCTCCAGGCTGTAGTTTTTTCTTGCCATCAATAAATGCCTTGTTTTGCTCTCTTAATAGAGCAATAGCATCTCTGGCCTGGTTATTGAATTCTAAGTATTTTTGTAATTGTTCTATCATTTATCTATTTATACGCAAGAAAATCAAGAATGTTTCTTAAAGTAATCATCTTTCATCTCATAACACCAAGAATCAATGTAGCTGCTGCTACCCTTCATAAACTTTCTATAAAGATCATGAAGCTGGTCCATCTCTTTAAATGCATCTTCGTCAATTCTAATCCAGATGTCAAAATAAATAGCATCATACTTCTGTATTATGTGAGTCTTGTTATGATATTCAAATGCATCACCTTCTATGATATTAAGCTTATTTTCATAGTCATGCTCCTTAATAATATCACCTACAGCTTGAATAAGTCCACGATCTTTCTCAATAACAGTTATACTTTCAATGTCATCATCCATTAACAATGGAAATATGATCAAGCCCAGACCAAGACCAAATATTAGAACATGTCCATGTGCCTGGTTAATGAATTTTTGATTGCTCATAGTTTCAGAAGGATGATCTGACATCATAACTCCTTCACCCCTTTTATCAAGCAGAACATATTGCTCTCCTACTGCAAAGTATTCAAGATACTTATCTGCAAGAACTCCGCCTAAATTCTCGAATTCATCACGCTCTTTTTCTGTCAGCTTCTTTTTATATATCATGTAATTCTGAGTCACCATTGGCTCGTCTGGATATATAAGATTCAAGTCTTTAAATTGTCTTTTGAAATTGTGGTTATCAGCCTTCTCTTCGTTGTGAGGCTTACACATTGGCTGATAGTTTGATACCTCATTCTTTCCACCCTTAGACTTAGGCTTAATGTGGTCCAGAGTAATCATAACAAGATCGCCTTGCTCATCAAGTCCATATAGGTCAAGGTGAATTCCTCCACCTTTATCTATTCCAAGACCGAAATGAAAATCATGAAGTTCACAGTTATCTTCAACACATTGGTATCCGATCTTATTAAGTATTCTGGCTCTCCAGAGCTTAATTCTCTTTTCCGTTACTTCTTTATCGTAAAAGTATTCTTTATCTCCGTGTGCTTTTATTTCTTCTGGAGTATAGGTCTTTACTATATCGTAGTTATGAGTTTTTAGGTATTCTCTCTCCATTTTTCAACTCCTATTATAATCATCTTCAATTCTTACGATGTCGTCTTCTCCAAAATAAGTCCCAGTCTGAACTTCAATGAACACCAAGTCCTTTTCTCCTTTGTTAGCAACTCTGTGTTTTGCCATTATAGGAATGTGTATTGATTCTCCAACTCTGTATATTTCAGAAGAACCTTCAATTGTTACATAAGCTTCGCCTTCAATAACAGTCCATTGCTCCTGTCTCTTATGGTGATATTGATAGGATAGTCTCTGCCCTGGTTTTACTATAATTCTCTTAACCTTATAATTGGGTTCATCCAGAATAACTTCATACGAACCCCATGGTCTATCACTCTTTTCCATTTTTAATATAAATTTCAATCATCTTAATGCATAATTTTTATGATATGGCTCAGGCTTATTCTTGAATGGGTATCCCATAACCTTGAACACGTTGGGCTTGATTTCGCTAAGAGAAACAAAAGATTGCTTATGCATCTTTTTTGCTCTCTCCTGAATCTTCATCTTCTTACTCCTCTTAGGCTTCCTTGCATATGCTCTTCTGGATATATAGGAGGTGTGAATATAGTAAGTAGGGCTCGAAGTTGAGCTTGTTGTATCTGTAAGTGTAATGCAGGTTGCGTCATAGCAACACGGTATAGGGTCTCCAGCCATAATAACTATTTTTTGTAAATATATTGAATTGTCGGCACAAAAGAAAGAAACTACTTGCTTAATTTGTTATAAACCCATACAGAAAAAGCAACAATAGCCATAACAAGAAATGCAGCAACAACTACAACTCAAAGCACAGCAATTGTACCATCATCTATTTTGTATGGATATGGGTATAAGTTTCTCATTAGAATTTTTCGTCATGCTTATCTGGCAAACTGTTAATAAAAATGTTTATTATTGAATCATGATCAAAAGCGCAATCATAATCCTGCAGGTCTTTTATGTTAATCCAGCGGACCTCATCCACTTCTCCTGGGTTATCTTCTTCATTGTGCTCCTTGGTGATCTCTGGAAGTTTGGCAACCTCTCTATACATATTTTCCTTGGTGTCAATGTAAATGCCATAATGCAATGATACATTCTGAAGCTCTGCGTCTGGAGTGGAGTATATTCTCCATGGATAATGCATGTGATCGTAAATGACATTATACTCTGTAGATGCCTTAATTACGTTAAATCCAGTCTCTTCCCAAATCTCTCTAACAACAGCATCTTCACAAGTTTCATCCCAGTCTAAGAATCCACATGGCATGCACCATTGTCCTACAGCATTAGGAAGCGCTGGTCCACGCTTGCCCATGAGTACATATCTTTCGCCTTCATGTAGGACTAGCACAAGACCTACTACAGCTACTGATCTTGATTCCCAAACCTCTCTACCACCCTCTACTTTATGAGGCTTATTCTGTCTATTGTTAAATTTCATATCATTATCCATTTTTAAAATCTCCAGGCTGCATCTTAAGGCTCATTCCCATTCCTCTTCTGTCGTAACCACTCTTGCCTTCTCTATCAACGTAGTGTATACAATTTTTATCGTAAAAAAGACTTTCCTTAGTGCACTCACACTCGATGCCCATTCTGCAGTTCTGTAATTTTATCTTCTTATCATCTACCTTATCTTTGAAATCATTAGGTTTCTTCTCAAGCTCTACAAATTCTTCTGGAGTTACATATTTCATATGCTCAAGGCTGAGTATATTATCTGGAAATGCCTTCATAAACTCAAGATTATGAGTAGCTATGATTATTTGATTATTGTTTTTTAAGGCAGTTTTAAACACCTCAATAATAGCAAACTGACTTCTAAGGCTTAGCGCTGTTTCTGGTTCATCAAGAAGTATAATTGTGTTCTCAAGATTCTCAACCTCTTTTATTATTGGAAGAAGTGTTTCTCCATGCGATGAGAAATGACTTTGTAATCTGAAAAGCATATCCTGGCCATCATTAGGATTAGCAGGACCACTTCTTGGACCATCATTTTCAGAGTTGAATAGAATTAATTTGTCAATTCCGCTATCTTTCTTATCAACACTAATCCAGTCTTTATCTGGGTCATTAAACACTTCTTTTATCAATCCTAATAGAGTTGACTTACCACAACCTTGATCTCCGACAAGAAGTGTAATATCTTTAAACTCAAAAGCATCTCCTTCAAAAAAGCAGATGTAAATTCCTTCTTTTATTTCTATCCTATTGATCATTGTTTCTTGCAAAAATATTGTAAATACTAAACACTGGCCACATTAGAACTCTTAGTATCATCGTAGTCCACACACCTCTAAACTCCATTTCGCTCTTAGAGAGATAAAAATGCCTTTCTCCTGGCTTGCTATTCTGGAATTTAAGCTTATAGAACCCATCAACTTCATCAATAACCTCAACATAAGAATAGTCAAGACTCTTTGTGAAAGGATTTGTGCTTATGTATTCTCCATGCAAATAAGATGGCACTTGATATGCAGTAAACCCAAATCTAGGAAGCATATATAGCCGTCCTTTGCGAATCTTTCTCTTAGCACAAAAATCTTTCTGTTTCTGGGTTAGCATTATTCAATAAGTTTTAGTTCTGAATAAATCTCCATATCAGATTTAAAGGCTGGTCCAGTGAAGTTGAATCCAAAGTCGTATGAATCAAACTTATGGGTTAACTCCCACTTGCCAGAAGGAATTTTAACTGAAACCATATCCTCATACTCTTGGTGATCTCTGCTCTGGTTATATCCATTCTTATCCAGAGTCTTTCGATCTGTAGCTTCCCACATCCATACGCTAAGGCAAATTCTTCCAAGCATCTCGTACTCGTTATTGTTAAGCCAATCAAGCGTCTTCTTGTAACGATCATAGACTTCTTGATCATATTCTATTTCTTCATAGTCATCAAGGTAGGCGTTACTTATTATGAAGTGAGTCCTATCCTTATTAGCGTATACACCAATGCTCATATTACTCATTGCTCCATAAGCAACGTTCTGGCTTTCTTTGTGCTTGTTTATTCCTTGCCTTCCTTTTATAGAAGAAAGTTCAAACTCATCATCATATTCTTTTCCTTCTGGAGCATTCGGAAATAAGTATTTCCTGCCACCCTCTGTTTTTCTGAAGGCATTAATAAAGATAAGTTCTTCTTCTAAATTTAGAACAGACTTATGATAAGGAATTCCATCTTCAAACTCACAATTATCATCTTCATTGTGCACGATGTCAAAATTATCTCCTTCTTTATTAGTAAAAACGGATATAGTCTTTTCATCAATGAGTCCCAGGTAAATTTTCTTTCCACAGTGTTCACACTTAAATGACACCATGCCAAGACCAAGTGAAAAAGGAAATCCTACAGCAGGACCTCTGTTATAAAAGCTTATCAAGTCATCCTTTTCGTGTTTTTCAGACTGCTTTATAATAAAGTCAAGAGATCGCAGTATCTCAGCATCAATATGTTCTCTATTTTCCTCATGACCCTGGAAGTCGAAGTCGAAATATTCTTCTCTGTATAGCTTGGAGAATTCTTTTGCCGTGTATGTCTTTTCCTTAGTCTTCAACTGGCTCTATAATAACTGATACGTTTGGGTGATTGTGATCACATTGTTCAGCAAATAACTCGATTATGTCAAGCATATCCTTAACTTCATTTTCTCCAACGTTATTGTTAGCCTTGAAAGTCATCATGTACTTTCCTTGTGGGACCTCTTTCATTTCTCCACTCTCTTGTTCAGCCTTTTTCTGTGCTGCAAGTCTTATCTTCTCAGTTCCAGCTCTCATGGCTGCTTCTGCTCTGCTATTTTTCCAACTCATTAGTTTAGATTTATTGATTTCATTAATTGTTCTCTCTTCTTCTTTCTGTAAGCCTCTTTCTTTCGAAGATACTTCTTGTAAAGCTCTTCGTTGAAGCCTACCTTGGGACCATCCCAGTATTCTTTATATTTTTGCAAATCTTCTTTAGGCATTTGTGTCTATTTTATCACTCTGTAATATTTGATACAGTATTATACTGGACATCTCTTCCTCCTTAGCAAGAATATGCTCTAGTTGAGCTGTCAACTCATAACTGTCATATTCAACCTGATAATACAAGGCTCTGGATAGCATCTTCATTTGATACCTCTTATTGTTCTTAAGCCTAAACAGCTCGATAATGAACATCAATATGTTAAAGAATCTTTTCATGGTTTATACGTTCTCCAGTCAATAATGTTATGAATTTCAGAGTCGTTCTTATCTACAAACCTTTTACCATCCCACCACACGTCATCTCTTACAGATGCAGCATATTAAACCTCAACACGCTGACCCTTTCTTGGGTTTCTGCTCCAAGTCTTTTTAATGCATTTAGGATATGAATTTCTCTTGTGCCACTTCATAATTAGTAAAACAATTTATTTGGGTTATGCGGATAAATTATTACAATATCCTTAAGGTACAGCTTCCTGTCTGTGATCACATCTATACTGCCCTCGTAAACACTGTGCATTTTACTTAAAATTTCATCTGGAGTACTCCTTTCAAGCCATTCTTCGAATCCAAGAGTTGTAGAACCAGAGAAACTTTCATTAACAGCATGCTTCCATGCTTCCTTACAGTTTTCTTTAAGAAGCTTTATGTTCTTTTTCTTTACAAGAAGCACTGCCTTTGTTGAGCCAAACCTATTTTCAAAATACTTATCCCATACGTAGAAATAATCATAATGAACTTTGGGGTCAGACTTCCATTCATTGGCCTGGTTAATATTGTAGTTTAAATCAAAAGAAAATCCAGACTTAGGAGCTTTCCTCATAGCTAAACAATATGCTGCATTCATTCGAGCCAGTTCTGTTTTAGGCTTAATTTTTGAATTCTTATCCCAATAGTCTTCGTGCTCAAAAAAAGCATTCTTGATACTTTCAACAAGACTATCATACTCTTTCTTAAGAGCTTTTGCCTTTTCTCTATGATCTTTTATTTCTTTTTTGATGTGCATGTTGAGTTATACGATAACAATTTAAAAATGTTGCAATTCATTTGGTTTAAAACAGCGGCAGTGATGTCTCAGACCTAACTGGCTGAAGCACTCTCTCAACTTTTCTGAATATGATATTAGTCATTGGTATATTATATAAAGAATCTCTACTCCTGGAGTCTCCTACAACAAAATCTATCTGATCTGAGACAACAAACTTCATGTCACGACCATGACTTATACTATAGTGAACATCGAGCGTAACATACTCTTTCTGCCTGCCATTTGGAATTCTTCTGTCATACTTTACATCAGCACCCATCGTTTCCTCTTTACCGTCTATGACCATTCTGAATCCAATTTTAGATGTCATCACAGTGCTCGAAATTTTGTGCACTATATTTGTCTCCAAAAATGAGTACCCAGTGACTTGACCCTTGAGTTTTTCTCTAAGGCTTTCGACAGTTACTTTAATCTGTTCTTTTATTTCTTCCATATTCCTGATTATTTTAGCATTTCTTCAAGTTGTTCAACTGTGATAATCTCTTTATTAAGGCTCTCTGCCTTCTTGATCTTGCTTGAGCCTGCACTTGGGTCTTTACAGACAAGGTGAGTAATCTTTGCAGACACTCCAGAGGCAATCTTTCCTCCTTGCTTAACAATCTCTTCCTCAAGGTCCTTTCTACGAACCCCAGTGAAGACAAATGCAAGGTCAGTCATGCTATCGCCCTCAGCCTGAATCTTTTCTGTTTTCTTCACAGTGATAAGACCATCCAGGTCTTTAGCAAACTCTCGGTACTTCATCATACCATCTATATAGGCTTTTGCTGATGTATCAGAGAACCCGTCAATTGCTGTTATCTTGCTAGATTCAAACCATCTTAAATTTTCATTCATAAGCTCGTCAGTAAATTGCTCAAGTAAAACAAGCTTCTTACTTCCAAGGTTGTCAAAGCATCCAGAGGCATGTTGCAGCTTTGAAAGCTCAACATCTTTCATCTTCTTCTGAATCTCCGTATAGACAATCTCAGCCTTTCTTGAGCCAAATCTATCAATACTCATAAAGTCTTGCTGACTTGCTGATAGAATGTCCTTAACAGCCTTGAATCCTGCATCAAATAGCATTCTACATGTTCCTTCCGATACATTGTCAACTCCAAGAATCTTGAAGAACGATGTAAGGAACATGATCTTCTGTTCATCAGTTTGTTCGGTTGTAATGAGCTCAACATGATTATCATTCCAAACACAATCAACCTCTGGCATTTCAAATCCAGTTGCATCAAGAATATCAACAACTTTTGGAATAACCATCCCAGATCGCTTAACTGTCATCTTGGTTCCAACACCAATCTGGTTCTCTTCCATGAACTTGGCATTGTTACCAGTTACGTTGGTAACTGTTGCTCCATCAAGACGAGTTGGTTCAATTTGAATAACTGGCTTAAGAAGTCCTTTCTTAGAAATCTGCCAAGTCACTCCAGTCACAGTAGTTTCCTTCACTTCCTCAAAGTCACCTTTATAGGCACGAGCAAATGAAGGGTTTCCATTTCTCTCTCTACCTAATTGTTTTTGTCTGTCTAAATTATTGATCTCAACGATAATGCCATCAATCTCATATTTTTGACTCCAATCCTCAAAAAGGTCTTTCATGTAATCTTGAGTAAACTCTTCAGCTTTTACACATTTAAACCTCACTTTGTTGTCCTGCCTTTCATTAAGGTAAGAGAATATGTCAGACTTTGTATTAAAATTACTCATATCATCTGAAACAAGACCATATCTAACGTAATCAACATCTTTAGTCTTTTCAGTGGCTTCATCTTTATTCATAATTCCACCCACAGTATTACGTGGATTTTCTTCAAGTTCCGCATATTTTTCATCAAACCTGGCTCTTGGCATAATGGTTTCTCCATAAGTATATACATCCTCATTAAATGGAGTGTCATTAAATGCTTTAAAGTGGTCATGTGAACGTTGTCCATATGCTCCATCACCTCTTGTCCAGGCAACCATCTTTTTCTCGTGAGCACAAAGCGAGTTTCCATCATATTTTGGACTGAGTATGAACTCTTCATTTTCTAGATCATACTTTTTAATCCAGGCATTGAGCTCATCTATGGTCTTGCACTTATTCATAGACATCATAGGAAATGGAAGCTTTTCCTTCCTTGAATCATCAGCGGCAATATATCCAACTTCTTGAAGTGCCTCATTCATTGGGTCTTCTTCTGCGAGTCTGTCTACCAGCGCATCATACTCTGGGTCACTCATAATTGGATTTCCAATTCTATATGCCTTATTGGCTTCTCTAATTTTAGAAACCAGATCGTTTTTTGTTGTAATATCCATTATTTTTATTTTTTCTTTATTTTGCTAACCATATCTTTCTCTTTCATAAGCTCGGCTTCTTGTTTTAGTATTTCAGCCTTCTTATCTCTTATTTCTTTCAGCTTGAGCTCAATCTGGTTAATGTTTTTGTTTGTGGTGATCAGCTTACCTCCTGAAATGTGGTAAATTATATCCGTAGCAAGATCAGATGGAGTCTTATAGTTATTTAGATCGTTCTTCATAATAACTTCTGACTTTGATTCATGACCATATCTACTGGGAGTGTAATCTTCTATAGCAACCATGTCAAATTTTCTTTCATACAATCTTCCAAGACAATCAAGGTAGAAGTTGACTTGTATAGATGAATGACTTTCCATATGATTATAGCTAGTTTTAACAGCTTTTTCTTTCTTGCTTTCCTTATACTTCTTTATGGAGAATCTTTGACCAGTGTTATATTCCATGTTATACTCTGGATGTTCAGAGAAAACTTCTTTTACTATATCAAAAGCCTGATCTACCAAATAATACATGCTCGGCATCTTATTATCCTTGTTAGCTTTTTTAAATCTAGGACCAGCACTGTTTAATATGCTGATGACTTTATCAACATTCTTTTGAAATATAAACACTGAATAGTTATGTCTACAAAAATTATCTATGTCCTTTATAATATCCTCAATAGATGGGCGCATCAAATAAACATCTTCATCTTTTACGCCTGAGTATAAAGTCTTTTTACCTGATAACTTTGCTCTCATACTTGCAAAAGAATACATCTTAACTGGGACATCCTTTTCTACTAATAAGTGGTTAATCCACTTAATTTTCTTATCATCATCCCAATTTACAGAATAGTGATTATCAAACTCACCAAATATAATTTGTGAAACAAAGTCTCTTTTTAGACGTAACGTTGATGTGGTCGAATTATTTCCAGAATCCACTTGGGACATAGCACTAGCTAAGTCAAGTCCGAAATTATCATAAACAATATCAAAAGCTTCTATAGAATCATGAAGAATACAATCTCTTATTATAGCACTAGATAAATAGTAAATTCTTTTTTCTCTTGTAATTTGCTCCTGACCTTCTCGCAGCTCATAACTAGAAACATCATATAGTGGTATAATATCCTCAAATGTAATTAGTCCAGACTCAATAAAGAACCTATAAGCCTTAAGCATATGATCAACATCGTTCTTTGATGGAAGTCGTGAATCAAATCCTTCATGTCGGTCACTATAATCTTCTCTATATTCAAAGCCACCATGAGGGTCAAAGAATTTTTTAATAAACTCTTCCTTAACATCACGAAGCCTAAACTTTTGAAGCTTTCCATTCTCTCTTTTTCTATAAGTTCTTTCCTTTATGTAATCTGCCTTGGGCTTATAGCCAAATGAGCCAAATTCTTCATAGTATCTATAGATATAGTGCTTCCAGTTGCTTTTGGTTAGCTTTCCAGTAGCTTTTGATCTATCGTACTTAAACTTTAACGCTTCAAGCTTTTTTTCGTACTTTTCGCAGTCTAGCTTGTTTTCAAATACTTTTCCATCACAGGCTTCGTATTTAACCTCCTTGACTACAACTGTTCTTTCTATTTCTAGTGTCTTCATTATTCAGATTTTGACTTAAATTTAGGAAGCTCATGTTTCTCTATAAGTCTATCAAATACTTCCTGAGTTGGTTCCATATAAAACACACAAGGTATTGTGCTTGGATGAAGTTCGCCAAACATTTTTCTATACACCTCTGGCATTATTGATCTAAGGTTATAGAATGCTCTTGTATTCATTGAAGTGTTATGAGCCCAGCCAACCATATTTTTAATCATTATGGACTTAAGGGCTCTTGGGTCCTCTATAAAATCATCCTCATGCTCTTTGAGCTTATGAAAGTAGTGATGACTTCTATTAAATTCTCTCATCGCTTGATGGAGAGTAATATTCTTATCAGATTTTTTAACATTGTCTATAATACAGCGTCCTTTTGAGTAGTCGTAGTGATCATGTATAATAGAGTTATCTATGATGCCTTTAACAGTAGTGTTCGATAACTCTGTCATCAGTATAGTGTTATCATGATCTATTATTTTAAACTTAAAGTTTATTGTTCCGCTAGTTGTTCGTCCCCTCCTTTCTTCTGAAAATGAGACTTTGCTCTCCTCAAACTCTGAATAAGTTGGAATGCCAGTAATCTTTATCTTAATGCTAAACTTATCCTCAATGTGATTTTCTAGTCCAGAAGCGATCTTGCCAACATACTTGTCGTAAGTTTTTTCACACTTAGGATTCTTAACAGGTTTAAATGACTTTTCTGTACGTGTTCTACTCTTAAGATCGTTATACCACACTTCAATGGTTTTACCTTTTCTGTCTACACCCCTAAACTCAGCAGTAACTTTGTCTGAAGAAAACACTTTTGTCATAGCGTTTATCTTTATAGGATGTTCATAGTCAAGTGATGTATATCTTATGGAAAAAACTTCTTCAAGAGGTAGGTGTTCATTTTCATATACAGTATATTTAGCTGTCCAGTCTGAATATTCTTTAAAACTTCTGGAGCCTCTGGAGAAAGTTATATTAGTATCTTTGTGCTTATAAAAGATAGCACTCTCAATTTGTTTACTAATAAAATCTTTATCATCTCTGTAGCTCCAATCAATTGATAAGGCGAAAGATGCGTAGTACTCTTTTCCTATATAGACATGAGCCACCTTGCTATCACTAAGTCCAGCAGAACCATTTCTAAAAATCTTGATAGTTACATTATACTTCTTAGCCATCTTATAATTTTGTGTTTTTATCTTTTTTGTTTCCGTATGCTTCCTTAATATCATGAAACTTTCTAAACTCATGAATCGACATTGTATTCTCGGAAAGTCCTTGTTCTTTTACGAGCTCAATAGCCTCCATAAGGCGTTTGTTTTTCTTTGGCTTAATACCAGACTTAACAAAGCTCTCAACATAGCCACGGCAAAATGGCATCTCTCCATCTTTAACTCTGATATGAGTCTCAGCAGCACTTAGGCTTCCATCTACCATATGCTTATGACAAGGGAAGTTCATCTCTACTTGCTGGAATTTTGCAAAATCTTCTATAGTATAATCAGCAAGAAAACCTCTTAATGAACCTCTAGAGAATGGGCAGTCCTTACATGTCTTATAACAAATATCAACCTTACTTCTTTCCTTGGGCTCTGCAAGTATGAGTGAAGGTGTAAGTGTTTCTTCTGGGGCCTCTTGATCTCTCTTGTCATCATCGAACCAAAATACATCATCAAGATTGTCTGCGCCATTATTCCATTCAATGGCCTCAGACAAATTATTTTCCTCTTCACTGTCAAGACCTTGCTCGTATACATCATCCCAGTCCCAAGAGTTCTCAACAGCCTCAATTATCAAATTCTGTAGCTTATGGTTATCATCTCCAAATGCACTATGACTGGGTATGTGAGGAATCTCCGCCTTAAGGCGTAAAACAACTTCTTGAATCTCTTCTCTGGTGCGCATACTCATAAATCTTGACTATTGGTTCACCTTGTTTATACGCAAACTTTAAGATTTTGTTTCACTCTTAATGTCTTTCTTTATATTTTGCTTAATTCCAACATAAGTCCCAATGGCTGCACCAATTGCAAAAAGAAGTATTGGTAAGTAATGGCCATCAAGTATTGACTTGGTTCCTACTGCGAATGAGAAAAGAACTGACAGGCTAACTCCAACATTACTTATTACAGCTGGCCAAACTTTTCGCTCAGCAGTATAGATAATGTTGATCGTCCTAAGATATATGAAAAGCGACTGGAACACAAATATTATTGCAGATGCCCAGTATGGATTATCTAATAGTTCTTTCATTTTTCTTTAATCTGAACTACTCCTTGAGGTTGATTTTCAATTAGTTTATGAATGATTTTGTTTAGCTTATCAATTTCGGCATCTTTGTCCTTTAAAATTCTTTCGTAAGCAACCTTATCAGTATTTACCAACTCTTCAAGATATTCTTTCTTAGCTTCAAGCTTTGCAATATCTTTTCCAAGCTGCTCTTGATTGTAATGATACTCGTGTTCTAAATTCTTTGTATCATTGGCACAATTGACTGCTAGGTCCTGTACTTCCTGATAAGTTGATTTCTTATAATCAGCAAGCTCTTTATCTATTTCAAGCTGCTTTTCTCTCTTGTACAATTCAAGCTCTCTATCTACTATGCTTTTCTTGTCTTCTTTGTCGAATAAACCCATTTTGTAACTTTTAACATGTTAATTGATATAATTACAAATATACTTATAAAGGTTGATATAAAAAAATATTATTATGATGTAACATTTATCAATCTTGAACGTATAACAAGATAGAACCAATTAAAATAAAAGATTATGAAAGCAATCACATATAACAAAGTAAAATATTCAGTTCAGCCAGGAGTTATGTTCAGAGACCCTGTTCTTAACGAGTTCCTCTCTGAAGACGGAGGTATTGTTTTAGGTAACATGATTGCCTTAGCTGGTACTTCAGGTGCTGGTAAGACAACTCTTTGTAAGAAATTACAGAAAGAGCTTCCTGCTGACATGAGCTCTGTATTCTTCTCGCTAGAGACTGGTAAGGGTTCAGTTGCTCGTCAGACTAAGAGAGTAGAAACTGGTGATCACGCAATGATTTGTGATGAGAACGATTACCCAACTTGGTCTGAGTTTATGAAAGACTTACACGAGTCTGTTCCAACTCTAGTTGTTGTTGATTCACTTCAGCATGCTGCCAAGCTTCTTTCTAAGGAGAACGGTGAGTATAAGTATGCTAACTACGCAAGAATTGTAGAAGACCTTTATAACTGGAAAGAAAAGCACAACACAATTGTTATTATGATTGTTCAGCTTAATGCAGAAGGTAAAGTTGAGGGTCCTGAAGCTACAGTGTTTGATGTTGACTGTCCTCTTAAGCTTACTGCTGATGCTAAGACTGGAGAGCGTAAGCTTGAGGCTACTAAGAACAGAATGGGTGGTACAGTTGGTAAAGCAATTTACTATGAGTTCACAAGTGACGATAAAGTTATTGAGTTCTTTGATGAGAACGAATACATGGTAAGAAAGCAAGATGTTAGTTTGCCAGAAATGCTTAATGACACTATTTCAAACTACATTTCTGCTTTTGCTAACCACGAAAACTACGAAGCTTTTAAAGCAGAGTTTAAGAAAGCATACAACAAGATTTATAACTCTTGTGATGATAACTTTGAGATTTGTACTCAAACAATTAACTTGATGAAGACGCTTTCTAGCAAACACTTCTAAGAGTTATTATTTTAATAGGTTCTATGGGAGACTCCAATGCGGGTCTCCCTTTTTTGTTGCAATAAAAAACCCCAGGCAATTGCCCAGGGTTAAATGTGACTCAAATCAATGAAAACAGATGTCACACTATCTCTTCTTGAACTCAAAGTCCATACGATCTTCAAGGAAGTTAACCTTCTTGATCTTGTGCTCCTTCATAATCTCCTTAATATAAGGCTGTATATAACCCTTATCAATGAACTTAATTAGCTTCTTAGCCGTTGCCTTGTTCTTAATGTAGTAGCTCGCACACTCTCTGAAGTGATCGCACTCAATTCCCTTATCGCTGTTACCAGCTTCCTTAAACTTCTCTAGCATCTTATCTCCAAGCTCATAGTTATCTGGAACCATTACACCAGGAATAACTTCTTTAGCATTAGAGTCATCCTGCATGAACGGCTCAAGATTTATCTGGACTCTATATTCCTTGTACTCTGGGTCCTTATCACCAAGCTCTCCCCAATAGTTAGGAGAATCCTTGTGATAGTTGTATATTGTATTACATACCCATCCAGCTCCTCTGATCGCTTGATCTATGAATTCCTTCATATCTATGAGCTCAGCCATATTAACAATTCCCTTTCTATCCTTTAGCTTAAACTTGAACTCTTCTAAGTTCTTCATCTCAATGCCAATAGAGTCGGTTTTCTCCATAAGGCCGTTATTAACAGTCTCTTTAATTGCATGGCTATGAGCCAATAGTAAGTCATCAAACATATTTTCAGTTTTTATAAATTTATAAGATATTATGGAAGTGATTAATAATTATAAACGCTATTGCCAGTGCTGATACAGTTGCGTCAAATTTAATCCAATTTACAGCAGCTCTTGTTCTATGTCTAAACATTCTCCTTCTGTAATATCCACTGCAAAATCCGAAAACAATTATGCCAAGGAATATAAGCCACTGCTTGGAGAACATAACTCCTATTACAAGCCATAAAAAGTAGAAAAAAGATATAAGTGCATATCTAAGAATTCTCTTCTGATCTTCATTCATCAATGACCAATCACTAGGAGTTTTCTCCACCTCTTCTCCCATATTCTTCTTCCTTCTTTCTTCATACATTTGATTTAATGCCTTAAGGTATAGTCTAGCATTTTGAGTGATGTATACTTCAAACATTAAGAAGAATACTCCAAATAAAAAATATAGAAATGTCATGATATTAGTTATTTATTTCGTTAACTACAAGAGGGTCTGAAGCTTCTGGTCCCCATGCAGTTAGAATAAGGTATCCACCCTTACAGTGAGTCAATACGATTGGGTCTGGAATATCTTTTTTCTCATCAAAGAAGTACCCATCCTCAGTTTCCATCCCGCTAAGGTCCATGTCTTTTCTTGGGGCGCAAATCTTAAGCTCCTTCTCTTCATATATTTTTTTGAATACGCCCGAATATCTTTCAGCAGATTCTCCTCCATCGTTAAGAATTTTCCCTTCAAACTCATTATAAGTTCCTAGTGACTTAATATCCTTAACCTTATCTAAATCCAAGAGTCCAGAGAAGTTTTCGATCTCTGATAAATTCTTTTCTGGGACAAAACCAGTAAATCTACTAACTGGTGCACATGCAAGTCCATATTTTTCACAAATTCTTCTAACTTCATTAGCTGTAATAAACTTGTTAAGAGGATATGTTTTCTTATAATAAAGAGCATATTCCATCTCTTTCTTTGTTCTCTTTACTTCCTCTACAATCTCA
>Ga0209953_1000149_pt1 | contig 26795 bp, 38 predicted proteins | sample SalPonred_H2O_MG_FD_185713 | JGI IMG/M metagenome (GOLD analysis project Ga0209953, IMG submission 185713) | Salt pond water microbial communities from South San Francisco under conditions of wetland restoration - Salt Pond MetaG... | ecosystem: Environmental > Aquatic > Non-marine Saline and...
GCCCTTGGATCCTTTTTTATATTCTTTAAATTCTCTAAACCTCATATCTATTGTATCCTGATAATTTTAATATTCTATTTAATTGTTTGTCTGCTAGACTTTCAGTTTTTGTTAAATCGTCTGGCACACCTATATCTTGAACAACAGAATTAGAAGCAAAGCTGTCGAGTATTTTCTTTACTAATTCTGGATCGTAATTCTTTTCTATAGCAGACTTTAGACTTTCGTAGGAATTTAGATCTTTGGCCGAGTCTAATTTAAGTTGTTTGGCAATTTCGTCTGCTGTTCGATAAGGGCCGTCTATTACTTCATTTTTGTTTTTCTTGGTATAGCCAGTGCCTGCTTTATTTGGAACCGGAGTTCTTTTAACTCTAACTAGCCCTTCTGTCGGGCTCCATAGCCAGCGTTCTACTTCTATAGGTCTTCCATCGTCGATTGTTTCTTCGGATTCTTCTTTGTCAAGAAACAGTGCAATACTGCTAATCATTATGTTGCGGAATACGCCTTTGTACTTGCTTTCGTTTTCTGCAGGAGAATGATAGTAGGTTTTAAGCCATCCTGGGTCGCCTGGCATAAAGTCTACTTGCACATATCCCGTTCTTGGCTTTGCAGTTTCTTTGCTTTCGTCGTAACCAACAATCTTGACTTTGGTCATAATTACTGAGCTTTTGGCTATATCTTCTATGATAGAAGCCTTTTCTAGTTTTTCTATAAACTCTGGAATTTGTTCTGTTTCTATTTGCAGTGCTACGTCAATGTCGCCACTAAATTCTTTTTTACCTACACTACCTAGAACATTGTTTTTAAGATCAATGCCTAGTACTTTTTCTAGCGCATCAAGTGTAGGCTCAATTTCTGAAATATGTATTGGTCCAACGCCCGGCATTGCGCCGCCTTCAAATAATTTATTAGTCATTTTTCTTGCTCTCAATTACTTTTTGCATTCCTCGGCGAAACTTTCTTGGATCACCGCTTTTAATAGCATTAAGAAAACGACGTTCAAGTTCGCCTGCTGTGTTTTCGTCGTAGGTATTTGAAATCCGATTTAGAAGATTAATTGCACTTTCGATAATGTTGCTACCGCTTGTGTCGATCAAATGGTCATTATCTCCAGAACGATTCAAACTGCTTAATTCTTCTAATATGCTACGTGTTCGTTTTTTCATTGCTAACTCCGTTGTAGTATTTAGTGTAATGAATTACATTTGACAAAGTTTTTCAAACAGTCTCCTAGCTGAAAAGATATATACTGTGTGAAACCAGTACTAATGATGCACGAAATTCAAGAGTCGTACTTAGATCTTCCTTTAGAAGATTATATTCTTACCTTTGACGACGGCTTATATTCGCAATTTTACTATTGGGAGCATTTTAAAAGCCTAAACACTCAGAAAATATTTTTTATTAGCAGTAGCATTGTGTGTACAGGTAACCAAAGTCAAGAATTTATTTCGTGTGTACAGGCTCACGAAAAAGCCAGAGTAGGAAATTTTGAAAATTATATGACTGTTGAACAAATATTGCAATTGCAGTCTGATCCTCTTACAGTTATCGGTGGACACTCTCACAGTCATATTCGTCTAAACACCTTTTCGAATTTAGTTGAACGTGTAGAGTACATTAAACACGATACAGAGCAAATGGTCAAGTGGTTTGACGAGACTCTAGCACAGTTTCCTAGCCATTTTTGTTTTCCTTATAATGAAGACATGGACGGGTTGTATGCTGCACTATTAAAGAAGCGCGGCATCACTAACTTGTATGGATCCGGTCGAATACCAATTGAAACGCTTCTGCATAGTGATATCCCACTTGATAGCCCCTATATTTTGCAAGGGTAGTCATTGCTTCAGACGATCGTGCATCAGGAAAACTATAAGTTTCTGTAGTATATCTTTCCAGGGCTTGCATTTTTAAATTGACTATATCTTGATCAAGTTCTACATATGTATTAGGCTGAAATGCTGGTTGCAATTTGTGAAAGCTCCAGTCAGTACTCGAAGGTATTTCAAAGAAGTATAACTTTTTGACTGAGCATTCGGGCTTGGGTCTACACGCTATCATAACTGCTTGTGCTAGTATTTGATGATCGTGATTTATATCTGAAATATTGTGTGTATAAACTACGTCTGGTTGTTCTTGATTAATTACTTTTGTTAGCATGTGAGCTGTATCGTTCAGTTCTAGGCTTAGGTCTGCGTTATCCCAAATCTTTGAAGATACTCCTGCTGTTTTACAATTTTCTATAAATGCTTCACATCGCGCAGTTGATACATGTTCAGCCGTTGGTCGGCTGCCGTTACATAGCGAATAGACTAAAACTTCATGACCTTGCTTCACTAGGGTAACTATGGTACCGTAAGGTCCGTATGCTTCGTCATCTGGATGTGCTATTGCAAACAATACTTTCACAACATATCCTTTATAATATCGTTTACGCTATATTTTAGTTGATGCTTAGAAAATGATCTTAATTTTTTAAGATCAGGTAGTCTATGTAATATATCTCCATGATGTTTAGAAAACACGTTCTCGTACGGAGTTAATTTTATTTGCGTTTTAGACCCGGACAATTCTATTACACGTTCTGCTAGATGCTGTATTGTGATAGGCTCGTCGTTACCTAAATTAAAAATTTCATTGTTAACGGATTCTAGTTCAAGCATTATGTCTACAGCATCACTTACATGACAAAAACTTCTCACTTGAGATCCTGATCCATAAACTTCTATGTCTCGACCTTCTTTGGCTGCTTGTATAAATCGAGGCAAAACCATACCATAATCGCCCAGCTGTCCGGGACCTACTACATTAAAGAATCTATAAATTACAAAAGGAAACGTTGAAGCTGATATTTTGAATTCAGTCATTAGCTTTGCTGCCGCATATGCCCATCTTAGTTTTGTAGGAGGACCAATGTTTAAATTGTCTGTTTCTGAAAACGGGCCGTCGCCGTAGACTTCGGATGTAGAACTAAAAATAACTTTCTTTTGATACTTTTCAAATAAAGGTATCAACTTATGCATCAAACCAAGATTATTGTCTAATGTTTCACTAGGATGTTGGTCAATGTGAGATACGCCCACCGAGCCTGCTAGAAAGTAAATTATGTCAGAGTTCTTTATAAGCTCGTCTAAGTACAAATCTCTTATATCTGCATGTACAAATTCAACAGAAAAGTCGGGCTTGCGTGATGTTGCTAAAGAATCTACAATAACAACGTCATGCTCTTGCGAGATTAATCTTTTTGCTAGATGACTACCTATAAATCCTGCGCCACCTAAAATCAAATACTTCATGATGTCACAGGTAAATTATTTCAAGCTTGATATTATTATCATCATCGTATAGGCTGTGTAAACCTTTAACAATGTTATGCTGTTCATCAGTCAGTTGTTCAAAAGCAAAAAAGTAGGCAGTGTTTTCCGAGTCTGGATACTTTTCCGATGGCGCACCACTACTCATGTAGATGCCTAGTTTTACATTTGGATTGTTGTTCCAACCAAGAACACCTGCATAATATGCTTTACCATCCTTGTAATAGATTCCTCTTGCCATGTTAGATAATAGAGGATTCTCATCTCCAAATGCTTCTTGCAATGCATCTAGAACTTCTCTAGTCATTGTGTCTAAAGTTATTTCTTCTTCACCAACTGACTCTGTTCTATAAAAACTCAAAGTCTGATCTACAAAAGCAGGAAAGCCAGCATAATCTTTTGTAATTACATCAACAAAGTTAATCTGCGGCAGATTAAAATTGTCAATGTTAATCTGCGGATCGTTGTATATGTCAAATCCTACTGCGTCGATAAAAGCTTCAAGGTATGGAATTTGAGATTCACTAACTGGTTTGCTAGCTTCTTTATTTTTTTGATCTTCGTTGAAGTTTTTATTCAAGAATGTTTTTTCATAATAATAGTGACCTTCATGTATACAGAATTCATCCCAGACTCCCCAATTCATTTCAGGATGGGCAAATGTGTCGTATTCTGCTTCTAAAGAAAATACAGTTTGAGTTCGACGACAATCTCTTTGAAATTCTATGTCGTATTCGCACAATCTGTCTGGCGTATTCGGATCTTCTGAAGATTGAACTGGGATAGAAGGACCTATTTCTAGCTCTTCTGGTGTTACTAACGGATTTCCGTCTGGATTCAAATTGTCTTCAGGTGGAAAATCTAAAAATAAAGACTTGTTAGTTGGCATGGGTTCTCCTTAAAACTTTGTTATACAACATTTATCTACTGGGTAATCGAAAATTAAATGCTCTTTTATCTTGTCTATATCACTGTTACTCTGAACATATAGTGTATTTACACAATTCTGTTCGTTGTACAAGTACAAAAAGAAAGGCAAGTCCTTTTTTGTTTCGAAATGTTTAAAATCAATTAGTTTAATATTTGTTTCATTTCTACAAAGATTATAAGTCATACTGTTGTAAAAAGGTGTCAACTGCATAGTATTGTGCTGTGTTCTTAAATATTCAAATTCTTGAGCAGTGATATTATCTACAGGATCTCCTTCAAAATATTCGTAAACCAAAAACTTGTCGTTGACTTCAATTAGCTTTGGCAAGAGGTCGCCCTCATATTCTATTAAAAATTGCTCAACATCAGGAGGAGTTGTAACTTTGAAAAGAAAACAAAAATAAGGATCTACCTCTCGTGTGTATGTGTCTGCATTTGTGTACACAAAGCGAAGAGACTTACGATGTATATATTTTTTTCCACCATATTCAAAAAAATAAAAGTAAATTTTTCGTGTGAAAGGAGTATGGTCTATTCCATACAAATTTAAAAAATCTTGCTTGGCTTCTTTGATTAGTTCTACTTTACTTTTAATAAGATATGTATTCATCGTCTCGAACCAAATCTAGTGTAGAACAATGTATGCCTCCGGCAAAAATTTCTCCGTGTTCTAATTTAACCGGAATGACTGTAAATCCGTTTTTGTCTAATACATCGGCTACACCTACTGCTCTGTCTGTTACTAATACAGTGTTTTCATCGATACTTAACACATTGACATCCATTCCTCGACTACTAGCAAGCCTAATGTCGATGTCAGTCATTCCTTCTGTGTCTATATTTTCTGTTAAGTCTTTAGGGTAGAGATAAGTCCAATTGCGAAATTTAGCAGGAAGAAGGTCACGTATGTTCGGATACAGTGGATTTACTAAAAACACTCCAGGTTTGAGACAAATTAAACAACCGTCGATATGATTGTCTGCAACGTGAAGCACATGAAACTCTGTTTCCGGATAAAAGCTTTTGATCCATTCGTAACCTAAGTATTGATTATAACTGTTAATATTAACAATGCAGTCTTTGCCTATACGTAAAAATTGAGCACCATCTACAGCCATAACAAAATTGCTAGGAATGTTATTGTAATCTCGAGTATCTCCCCAATGACCTAGATCAATAGTTTCTTCGGTAAGCTCAGTGTGTGGCGCTTTGATCCATTGTCCTCCTCGGCCTCTGTCCCAAGCTCGACTGTAAACATCATGTAGTAGTGTATTCTCATAATAGCGATTTCGAACAAAAGTAGGAGTTTCGATTAACTTGTTTCCGTATACCAATGTAAGATCTCTAACATTGCTTGCAGAACTTAGTTCGCTTTTGAAGCTAGGAGTTGTAAACGGCACAATTTTATCCAGCACTTGTGGTCTATGTACTGTGACTCCTAGATTTTCCAACGTGCTTGCAAGATTGTCTAATTGTTCGTTGCGCAGATCAATTAGATCCATACTAACAGTGTAGTTTTCGAACGGTGATTCATAGATACGTTCGTCCAGTGCTTCTCTATAAAACTGTTTGAATGTGATGTCAGAAAGTCTCTTGGCTAATTTAAGCTCTCTGCCTACTACAACTTCTTTTAGTTTTCCAAAACTGGTATTTGAATTAATCATTGATATTTTTCATTCTATTAAAGTAACTAACTTTTTCTCTTACTTTATCATACACAGGGTCGTGTATAATATGCTCGTGCCAAAAATAGACTCCTTTTAGCTCATCATCGGAAAATTCTTTAACTGGAGTATACCATTCTCCGATCTGATATCTTTGTATTGGTTTGACTTTCCAAAGGTTTAAGTTATAGATTTTATCCATAACATATTCTTCTAGGTAATAGTCTCCGCTTACTGCTCGAACTTTCTCCCATTCTGGATCATCGCTGTTCATAGTTTCTAACAATATATCAAAAAAGAACTTGTAAAAACCACTGTTTCGCCTACTGATAGTAAACCCTGTATCGAAAGGATTTGCCCAGCCTTCTTTTACTGTGCGCTGTTGTGCAGTGCAATAGTCATCATACTGTCCGCAAACCAGTACTTCGCTGTCAACTAAGTCTTTGGGCAAAGGTTTAATTAAATTCATGTCAAGGTCTGTTTTGATAAGAACATCCTCTGACAACCTTTCTTCTAACAGTTTTCCTACTAAAGGCACATTTAGAAATCCGCTGATAAAACTTTCTGTTATGGGCTGGTATTCTTCTATATAATTTACGCCTAATTCTTCAAACTTTTTTTTAGTCTCGTCTGTTACAGTATTGTGAGTTGGGCAAAACGTATAAATTGAACAATCTTTAAGCCACCCTGCATTCTTACGCCAATTTTCGAAACACAGAACGGCTTCGCTTTCAAAAAGTCGCCGAGTACTGACTATGCCTTTTTGTTCATTAAGATTGTTTGCGTCTCCTTCAATTGCTGTTATCAATGCATAATTCATATAGCAAAATCCTTTAATACTTTAAATTTAGACATGTCAGGATAATCATGGTGTGAACCAGGAACATAATCGTCTTTCAATTGGTTTAATAGCAGTAACCCTTTTGCTGCTTCGTCTGGGCTCATGTACATGTGAAATCCCATGATAAAATCGTCTGGATCTTCTTTTACAACTGGCTTACTACTGTCTCGACCATCGTGTCTAAGTCTTTTTAATGTGTTGTACATTTGCTCGTCGTCCAACAAAATTGCTCCTCCTTTACCTATGGCCAGCCTTTTCTTTTGTTGAAAGCTTAGACACTGTATTTCTCCCGACACATACATGTCTTTATCGAATCCTACAGCACAATCATAAATGTTAGTCATGCCAATTCTATATTTGGCTGTCCACTCTATATCTTCTAACCAAACGTTATACCTGTGATGAATGAGTGTCATCGGCACACTTTGATAAGTCCGCTTAGGCAGTGTGATCTTCTGTTTGCGTTTTCTAAAATATTCTAAACAAAGAAGTATCGCATTTGTGCATCTATCTACTGCTACGGCATAAGGTGCGCCTGTGTATTCGCACAAACGTTTTTCAAATAGTTCTATAAAATCGTTGTTGTTATAATAATGTTTAATGTTTTCAGACATACGACATCTTTTCCTAGTTCTTTTAATAATACACTAATGTTGTCTGACATGTCAACCTCTTTCCAATCTACTGATGAAATCATAGTATTGTCTGTAGGCGTCAATTGTTCATAGTCGTACACGAGTTCTTCTCTAAGTTTTTCTCCTGGACGAATACCTATATATTCGACTGGAGCGTTTTTGACGTTAAGCTGTTTGACTAGTTCAACAATGGATACTTCTTGACCCATATCAAGAATGTAAGTTTTATATGTGTCGTTAAATGCAGAGATATCCAAAATAAGACTAACAGCATCTTCTACAGTAAGAAAATATCGCATCATCCTGTCATCAGTGATGGTTATCGGTTTTCCTACATCTAGTTGCCATTGTAGTGTTTCTACAAAACTGCCTGCACTGTTGTAGACATTACCAAATCGAACAATTTTAAATTTGGTTTTAGAATTTCTTGCATAGTGCTGAACTATCCGTTCACACCAAAGTTTAGTATATCCCATGTTATTAGTAGGATTTACTGCCTTATCAGAACTTACATGAATCATTTCTTTTACTCCGTAACGATCAGCAAATTCTGAAAGATAGATAGTAGAGAGAGTGTTATTCTTGACAACAGAGTATGTATTATTTTCGTCTTCTAGTGTATCAACGTGCTTGTAGGCGGCAGCATTAAAAACATAATCAAAAGAATATTTTTTAAAGAGTAGATCTATTAGTTTACGATCACTAACATCACCTACCACACAGTGTATATTTTTATTTTCTATACCGCGTTGCAATTTGTATATTGCATATTCGCTGATATCAACTGCTACTATTGTTTTTGCAGATATTCGTTTAACTATTTCACGTCCGATGGTTCCTCCTGCTCCGGTTATTAGTACTACATCATTTAAAAAGTTATTACTTTGAATAATTGGCAGTTTATTCTTCATCGTACTCAAATTCCATTACAATAACTAATCTTGGTTTTACGTTTTGATGTACACTCATTGCATGAGGTAAGTTACTTTTGTGGACAATTAAGTCACCAGTAGTAACTTGAATTGGAAAAATTTCATCTTCTGGTATTGTAAGGGGATTTGCTCCTGTAGAACTATAATCTTTAGTATTATTCACTATTAAGAGATCTGAGCTATTCTCAGGCACTTTAAGATAAAATATTGCGACAGCCGTCTTTCCGGCAGTAGATTCAGAAATGTCGTCATGTATATGACAGTTTCCAAAAGAACCTTTGTACATTATATTCATCCAGTCAATTGTTAATTTAACCGAAGATGATTTAAACCCTAATTCTGGTGCTACCAGGATAATTTTTTCTTTGATCCAATCGAGCAATCTTTCTGATTCTAAAAAACTAAAAAACGATTTAGCAGGCGTTTCGAGCGTGCTCCAAAGCATGCCTCCTTTATCAAGGTTTCCTGACTGGTCCGCAATAACTGTAGAATTAGTAAGTTCTTTTACAGCATCGGTTGTCCAGTTATCGAACATCGTTAATCCGTCTTCAAACAGATTAAACTTATAAATTGTGTTACCAAACGCTATTATTTTTTTCATTTTTTATAATTGACCTTTTTGATTTTATAATTCTCTACAAACTTACTAAAGTTACGATAAGTTGGTCCGGACGAATGAGCAATTAGTTTTAATTTTTTATCTAAATCTAACGGCTCTCCGCTATCGTCACAAAGGATACTTGACATTAAAAATGGATCCAATCGCTCCATACTGTGCTTTCCAACGATGTATACATGCTGTATTTTTTCTGCTAAATCCGATGCTTCGAAAGCATTCATATGATCATTTTCCCATACAATGCCTTTGTTCATGGTTTCAGTTTTTTCTAAAAAGTCGTTGTCTAAAACTAGTATTTTTTCTGTTGGTTCGGTTTTATCAAATACAAATTCTGGAAACTTAGCCTCTGGCATTTCTCTGTACCCGTACTTTTTATAGTCCATTGATATCTCTGAACTTCTATAATCATCTAGAGTTCCGATTTGCAACGGGTTTGCACTAGCAACTTGATCTATCCAGTTAGTTCTAAGCCATTTGATGGTTTCTTCTACAGTCTCTACAGTTTCATGTGGGAGACCTATTATAAATGCCATGTTCGCTCTATATTTCGTTCCAACATGCTTCTTAAAGAAGTTTTTTACTTCAATTATCCCTTCCTGTAGTTTGGCAGGATGCATGCCTTTCTTTATACTTTTTGCACTTTCATAATTAAATGTTTCTATACCATAAAAGTGACCTAAAAATCCCATGCGTAGTAGTTCTTCTCTATCTTTGTCACGAGACACTAACAAGTCTGCTCTTATGTATCCTGAAAAATAAGGTTTAAAAGACAAAGTTTCAACCATGTCTGCAAACTTAGTAATTTTTTCTGTGCGGTCATTGAATGTTTCGTCAGACACTACCCAGTTTGTTATGCCAAACCTATCATATGTTTCTTGAATTTGTTTTCTTGCACTTTCAGAATCTCTAGAATAATCTCCTTTTACTCCTAGAACTGGATAGCTACAATAAGCACACTTAAACTTACACCCTCTACTAAATTCTATTTTCCCCCATTCATTGTGATGTATAAAGTCTCTATCTTCGTACATAATAATAGGATCGTTCCATGGATATGCTGGATAATTATGAAGGGCATTGATTACTTTTGTTTTGTAGCCAAACCTTAAAGTATCATGCACAGGCGGACTCCCATTTCCAAACTTATACTTTAATATAGCGTCTAACGCTGATTCACCATATCCTGTTACATGATAGTCGACGTTCTCGTTGTCAACTAGAGTAGTTTGACTTCCTGAAATTATTAGTAGTTCAGGATATTTTTGTTTTAGCCATGCTGTAAATTGTATAACATCAGGTCGCTGGGCGTCTAAGCTGAATATATATGAAAATCCGATGAATTTGGTTTTAGAGTCGATTCTAGATCTACAGAGTTCTTGTAATTCTTCAAACGTCCAATGATTAAAAAAATCTATAACTTCACAATCCCAATTTTGATTTCGAAGATGTGTTGCAATGCGATGAGCGCCGCCTAATCGATCCATTATTACACCGTTTATATTAAAAATTAAGCAATGGTTCATATAATGTATCTTAAGTCCTTTTTATCGCAAAGTTCAATTACAGCCCTGTCACAATATTTACATACTTCGTACTGCATGTTCAGTATCTTCTGGTAATCGCCGTCCCAGGCTTCCCCTTTGCTTGCTTCTAAAAAGAGATAACACGGATATATCTTTCCGTCAATGTCTATTTGCTGACTTTTATTCTCCCAGCTCATGCAATAGGCTTTACCTTTTACAGGAGCTTTGAACTTTGCTCTTGCAAATTTATCCATATGCATATAATCGTCGATTTTATGAGGATTGGGCATTAGCTTATCGAGGTTAGTTTTGTTAACATAATTCTCTGGTTCTTTTTGTAGAAATGTTTCTGTCCAGTATACGTGACTAAACTCCGATACCATATTTTTAAACTGTTCACTATCGAAGTCGTCACTGTTATATTCAAATCGTATACACTGAGCATAGTCATTTTTATTGGATGTCCTGAATGCTCTAGCGTTATCAAGAATATTTTTTAGTTTTGTGTTTGTTCTATAGATGTTGTGCATTTCCTGAGTACTTCCACAAATACTAAAATACACTCTATCATTGTGATCCATTAATGTAGATAACTCAGTCCACCACTTGGCTTTATGTGTGTCACCGTTAGTACAGATTTCTATATTAATTTTTCTATTCTTGAGATATTTTACAAGTCCGAAAAAGTCTTTATATAGAGTAGGCTCACTAATTGTTCCTACAAGTCTAATCCATTCTAGGTCAGAAAATGTTTCTAACTGTTCAATTATCTCTTCTAAGGGTCTTACTTTGTTTACAGGGTAATGTTCTTTAAAGAGAGTATAGTTGCGATAACACAATGCACAGTCAGCATTGCACATGGTTGTTAGTTCTAATTCTAAATCAATTACTTTAGGCATATTTAACATACGAAATCTAACCCCATCTTGTCTATAAAAGTAGACGTTCTCTTTTCACACAAGAAACAATCTGGATAATTAAAATCTAAAATATCCCCATAGTCAAATGTATCACCTTCTGGAAAATAGTCTTTTTCGTTTTCAGCATGTGTATAGCAAGCACTTACCTGCCCCCACTGATTGATGTAGACTTTTTTATGCTTAATACTACGACAACAGATTTCGTAGGTCTTACCGTCGTCTGGCTTTGGACGATTATTAAATAAGTTTTTTATTGTTTGATCTCTGATATCTACAGGACGTATGCCATCTGCAACATTTTTATTATACTCGTTAATACGTCTAACACCTTCAGTCTCTACCTTTAACACATTGCTAAACTGATCAAATATATGTTGCATTTCAGGAGTTTCTCTGTCTTCTGCATTATATTCAAATCTGATATGCTGTATCCAATCGTTACCTTGGCCGTTCTTGCGGAATGCCGCAGCATTGTCTAGTATTTGCTGTAAGTCCGAACCTACACGATACTTACTGTGCATCTCCTGTGTGCTTCCGCATACCGTGAATGCACACATGCATTTCTCGGGAACAATTTTTCCTAGTTCTTCCCACCATTTTTCATTACGAGTATTTCCATTAGTAAATATTTCGTAATAAATGTCTCGACTGTTTAAATATTCGATAAAAGGAACAAAGTCTTTGTACATGGTAGGCTCGCTAACAACACCTGCTACAAAGAATCGTTTAAGTCCTGTAAATGTGTCTAGTTGTTTTATAATTTGATCAATGGATCTAACATTTTTCTGCACAAGATGATTAGCATGTTGGTAATTGCGAGTACATAAAGGACAAGAGAGATTGCAAACTCCTGTTAGATCCATTTCAATTTCTTCAATCGTCGATTTTGGGACTTTCATAGTATAACCTTAAATTAACTTCTGACTCTTCGTCTTCGGGTTCAGCTACGTTAAAGATTTTATTATTCCTTAATACAGCTAAGTTTTTATTACTGCATTCCCAGCAATGTTCTTCTCCATACAGTCTATGCAACGAACACGGGCTAACTTGCCCAGTGTGCGTAATCTGTACAAATCCTGCTTTATTAGCCGGACAATGTATGCTGTCGTAATCTGTTTTATCAACATTCGACATATAGATCTGATGCAGTCTTTCTGGCAAACGAATAGATCCTTTTAAATCAAAATGCTCGTCCATTGGCAAAGTATAAAAGAATTCTGTTTCATACTTTTCTTTGTATTTTTCGTAATTCTCTAAAAAGTCTGCCTCGTTATAATTAAACACAATCCAAGTTAATATACCTCGATTGTTGCTATACCTATTTACAATTTCTAATCTACGAATTACTCTATCGAGTTGAGAATTAACTCTGTAGCGTTCGTGCAGTTCTTGAGTACTTCCGCAAATAGTAAAGTAAATATGACCTGAACAATTGCGAAATAGAACTCCGAGCTTTCTATAATATTGATCTGATCGAGTGTCGCCGTTAATATACAAAGATACTTCAATGTCTCTTTTGTTTAGATATGCAATAAGCTCAGGCAACCAAGGATAGCTAGTAGGTTCCGATATAGGTCCTGCTACAGTACAGTATTCTAAATTAGGATAGCTGTCTAACTGATCGACAATTTCTTCTAACGGTCTGTAGACGTTGTCCATTGGCGAATCTATGATCTGTCTAATGCACAGAGGACACTTTAGATTACAAGTTGAAGTTAATTCTAACTCAATCCTTATGATCCTTTCATTAGGCTGCACGTTATAGATAGATGATTGCATCAAAATCCTTCTCGTTAAACACACGCTTTTTAGATTCATCTGTCATTCGACTATGATGCTTTGCTAACATAGCGTGTTTATTTTTAGTTGACAGTGTTGGCCCGGATATTCCATCGGGCATAGTAGCTGCTACTAGATGAAACTGTATGTCTTTGTACTTATTCAGAAAAGAATCTAGATTTTTAAAGTTGTTATCAGTAACTATTAACAAGTATTCTAAGTCAAGCTCTGGATCTATTATTACGTTGTCGTTTATGTCTATGTTTTCGCTACAGTGATAAAGCACTGTGTCAAATCTAGGCAGTAGATCTCTATAACGCTTAATAAACAGCCCGTTGGTGTTGATGCTGGGCCGGCAGTTTTTCTTTTCAATTTCTTCTAGTATAAATTCAATGTCAGCACGTTTCATACTGCCTACTTCGCCTCCGCTGAGGGTTACATTGTAACCAGGAATAATCTTGTCTAGTTTCTTCTTAACGTCATCCATAGTAAGCTTAGGACGATTGTGAGTATCAACACAGCAATACTCGCAATACCAGTTACATACCCAAGTAACTACAATTTCAATTTCTTTTTCTATAGCCTGTATTGCCATTAGTGCCACCTTGCTACTACAGTTATAAATTCCTGTAAAGACCCAGGGTGAACTTTGTCACCGTGTTTATTAAAAAAGTCCATCATTGAATTTAGACTAATCTTTTTTTGAGAGCGTACATCTGGCAGCAGTAAAAACTTAATATGAGGGTAACGTTCTATCATGGTGTGTATGCTTCCATTTAAGAAATTAGTGTCAGTTACTACTAGCGCATAGAATACATGGTCCAAATCTAAATCAGGAAACTCTATCTCATCTGGCAGATATTCTACACAATGGTAGTGTATCTTTCCGAACTCTTTTACTAGCGGCATGTGTCGTTTAAAGAATACTCCGTTGGTTAGTAAATCTATTACACAGTCTTTTTCCTTTAGTATTGAAATTAGTTCTTCTAGTTGATTTCTTTTTAATAAACCTGGTTCGCCACCCCCGAATGTAACTTCGGTCCCTGGTTCGATTAGTTTAACTCTGCGAAGAACTTCTTCATAAGGCAACTCGGGCTGATTGTGTATATCAGCTACACAGTAATCGCAGTGCCAGTTACACTTGTTAGTTAGGGGAAGTTCTATTTCTTTCATCTTAGCGCCTTTAGCTTTTCGATGTCATTTATTTCTCTACAACTAGCTATTAGTCGTAGGTAACTTTCAGGATGAATTACGTCCTTGTATTTTCGATATATAGCAAAGCCGTTTGCTCGACTTAGACCTGTTCCTATTCTGCCCTTCTCGTATTCGATTTGGTCCGCTCCATAAATTAAAAACTTAATATCAGGATACTTGTTTATATAATATTCTAAGCGGTGTACAGTATCGTCAGTAACTACTAATTGGAATAGGATTTTTTCGAAGTCAACAAAATCTGGTATATAAATTTCTTCATCTTCTAAATGCTCAGAACAGTGATAAAGAAAAGAATCTGGAATATCGCATAATTCTCGATGTCTTTTAAAAAATGTTCCGTTTGTATTCATGTTTATTGCGCAGTTCTTTTCTTTTAGTGTATTCAGTATCCATGACATTTGCTCTTTTTTAAGAATGCCGGGTTCACCTCCGGTAACGGCTACGTTAGTATTATTGGGTATTAGTTCTACTTTTGCTTTAATATCTTCGAAGTTGACTATTCCTCTGTTGTGGGTATCCTCGGAGCAATAGTCGCAGAACCAGTTGCACCTATATGTAACATACAACGTAAAGTTATTTGAGCTGTCTAGGTTTCCCTGAAAAAATTCGTAATTTTCATGCATAGCTGTTCCAACAATCAAATACTTTTCCGTTTTTTGTTATGCCAAAGACATGTGCGCAAACTTCGTTAAATGCTTTTTTATATTCTGCCCTATCTTCGTAATTAAAATAAGGACTTATTGAACTTACAGTTGCATCTTTATCGTTACAATCTGCCAACGCTAGCATCAGTTGATGTTGATATGCTTTGCCGCCATAGTAGGACAACTTATGTAAGTTCTCTGTTCTTTCTCGATCGTAAATCACATCCGTAGTCATGAATAAAATCTTAGATGTGTGATCCATCTTTTTAAGTGCTTCAATTGACAATCTATGAGGCATTACTACATTAACATAAAATCCATAAAGGTAAAGTTTTTCGCTAAATTCTCCCTTGCTAGTAAATTGTTTAGGTTCGTTTGGTGTTCCGTTGTAAACGCTGTTGTACAAAAATATGTCAATACTGCCAAAGTCTTCTGTAATTGAATTAAACTTATCTACTGAAGATTGTATATCTAAAAAATTAATTCTTTCGTCGGTATCTTTACTTGTGCGGTGAGATAGCACACGGACGTTGTGTCCGTCTGCCTTTGCTTTCCTAACAAAGTCATTGCCAAAATGCCCGACTGTGCCTCCACCGACTATAACTATATTCATGGAGCGCGATCCTTGTTGTACCAACCTTTTCTATAATAATTAACTTCTGATATCTTTTCTCCGACTTCGGGGCGCAATTTAATATCTTTAATCTGTTTTTCAATGCCGTCACAAATGTAGTAATACTTGCAATCTAAACAGACCTTTGTTTTATAATAGGTTCTATTCCTTTTGAAAGCAGCAGCGTCGTACATTGCCTGATGAGGATCAGCCTTATAAACTTCAGGATCTATATCGCCATTGTACACTGCAATGTTCCAGTCATATACATCATATATGTGCTGATAATAGTTGCACACATATTGTTCATATCCTTTCATAAAGCAGTACGGAGTATAACGAACATTGATAATGTTTACGGAAGTCTTTAATAAATCAATAGTCTGATGTATGTATGGTGTGACTTCGCCGTAATCAATAGTTTCCTGCACACCAGCATCGTCCCAATAGTTAAGAGTTAAGAAATTGACTTCAAAAGGCTTTAGCTCTTGCATGAGTTCTACAAACTGTGTAGGAAGACTTTTAAAGTTCTTGTGAGTCACTGTGCAATTAATTCTTACAGTGACTCCTAGTTCGTGTGCATTATGTATCGCTTGCTTGATGTTATCAAATCCTTTGCGATGTCCTACTAGTTCATTGTGCGATTCTTTGTCATACCCGTGTACACTAAACAGTATTTCTTCTAGCCCGTGCTCTTGGCTCTTTCGTAAAAACTCTTTGTTGGCAAACTTGTATCCGTTGCTCAGTGTGCTTACTTTGAGTCCTTTATCTTTACAGTAGTCTAATATGTCAAACCACTGTTTGTGTATGCTGCTCTCGCCGCCGCTAAGGTCTGCTTCTTTTATTCCACAAGCCACAAGATAGTCTATACGCTGTTTAATAACTTCAAACTCTGTTACGTCATTAAGTTGTGTTTTATAGTAACAGAACTCGCAGCGATAGTTGCAGTGAGTGCCTGTGTCTAGTTTTGCTCGTTCATTGATAGGTTCTTTTCTATCAATGTCGAGTTTATTGCTTAATTCGTTGTAGAGTCTCATGTTCTATCTCTTCATATTGTTTGTCAACCGGTTCTGCATTAGCCTTATAATTTCGTTTACTTGCTGCCATTAACTTAAATGCACTTAAAGATTCTTTGTAACAGTTCCTACTATAACTACTACAATGATTAACACAGATGCTTTGACTGTCATAAAATTTAAATCTTATTGGATCTTCTAACGCTTCTTTTAAAGACACTTTGTATAGGTTAGTAAATGCAATCTTGTCATTCGGCGGCGTATTGTCTTTAACAAACTTACAAAATACAACATCTCCATTAGCAAGTATCTTAGGCATGCTGTGAAAGTGGCACTTTACTTTAGGATCTAGCGATTCGTTCTTTGGACTTCCAGTATAGTTAAATTCGTATCCGTAGTCACGACGCTCTAGATTGTATCTTATACCATTTTTAGTCATGCTGTCTAGTCTACTGTGTACTTTGTCAAACAGTACTTTTCCCATGCCTGTAAGTTCATTGAACTTTTCAAGCGTGGCGCCATAGTAACTAACGTTTAGTTTAATGTTGTTCATTGGTACTGCTTTTAATTTTTTAACATTGACTGCTGTAGCATTAGTAAATACTATAGTGTACTTCATATGCTCGTTTAAGAATGCCAGCATTTCGTAAATGTCGGGATGCAAGAACGGCTCGCCTTTTGACGGAATTAAGTCAACTTCAGTTATTCCTAGATCCTTTGCTTCTAGAATTATCTTTTTAAATAAATCTAGTGCCATAAATCTAGGTTCAGTTATGTCTTTAGCTTTGCAAAAATAACATTTAAAATTGCAGAACTCTAGTATATCAATAACTAACATATGATATTCCTCAATATCTCTACAACAGCATCATCCTTGTTTAAAAATAAGCTATCAAAATCATTGTCAATATCCCATTTCCTCCAATAGAGTCCAAGGTCCGTATCCCAGTAATCTATGTTATGATAGATTACTTGCTTTCCGTAGTATTTACATTCTGCAATGAACCTAGGACTGCAATCCCACTTGCGTTCCACTGGAGTATAGATATATGTGCTAAATTTTTCAAATATATCTTCAATCGGCGGCGTTACAAAAGTAATACCTTGGATCGGTGCAGGAGTGTTTTCTTTGTTTACTATTGCTAGAATGTTATTGCTGTAACTTAATAAATCAGCGTAGTTACTGATGTTTCTACAATTCTTAGTTGCATATACTAGATAAGCATCCGACGATTCCGATATCGGCTTCAGTTTGTCAAACAGAATCTTTTTCTTATAGTCAATGCCGTTTACTGCAACTGGCTCATATACTCTATTGTCTTGCAGTATCCATACATTGTCTTTTGTATTGTTCTTTACTTCTTTGTTTCCGCAGGCAAAGTAGAAGATGTTGTCAAACAATAAAGTTATATTACTTGTATTAACTATGCCGCCATCTGTAAACAAAATGTTACGTCCTTTTAGCAGACTGGGGCGATTAACAAAAGTTATATTGTCTTTGTATTTGTTTATTTCTTGTTCGGAAAAATCGTATTTGCTGCGAATAGACTTTTCAAATGTATTCCAATCTATATCCTCACACAACAGTATGCCTACTTTGAAGTACTCTTTTAAAATGTAAAAGTAGTCTATGACTTCGTAGGTGTGTCCGCATATACCGTGATTGTTATTGCTCCATGAATATGTGAGCCATAAATCGTAGGAAGGATCTAGTTGTATTATCTTAGACATGCTTGTACCATCGGGTCTTCTTCAGTTAGAGTATAATTTACCAAACCGTTGTCTAGTATATCTTGATATCTTAACTGAATACTATCTATTCCGTCGTACAAATATGTCTCTTCGATGCTAACTTTCTTTCCATAGAAAAAAGCTTCTGGAATAATTCGATTGTTAGTGTCTTGTTGTGTGTGAACATAGTGTACACAGTCAATCATATCAAATAAATTACCGTGAGCACTGTGACTCTTCTTTAGCATTACGGGCTTTGGAGAAAACTCTTCCTCCCATCGAGCCATGTTCAATCTAATATACTTTTGATCCAGTGCGCTAATAAAAACACCATACCCAGACTGTGTTAAGTCTTGAAATATCTCAAAATTTAACTTTAGATAAGAGAATTTATCATAGCGTTGATAATCGTAACTTCCGTAGTAAGTTACTGTTCGATTGTTCTTGTAGCGAAACATAGGATGAGTATCATTGCTAAAACAATGCACTTCGTTCGTCAAAAACTCTTTTACATTATGAAAAGTGTCAACGTCTAATATTAGAGTGCGATCTAGTTGTAGACTGTACAGTTGAATTAGTTTGACAGGAATAACATTATCAAACGGTACGTTATATTTTTTTACAAGAACATCACGGACAAGGTTTAAATCACTGTCCGCAATGTCCGCAATGTAAAACTTAACGTCTTGATATTTTCTTAAGAATCTAAAATATTCAAAGCAATAAAACAGTGTTCCGTTAATTTTATTATGCGGCTTAAACTTATATACCACTCCGCATTTCATTTTAAAAATTTAAATAAAATCGTTCTAGGAATCGGTCTTGTATTGCTTTTACTTCCTCGACATCAGCGGCTGTTTTTATTTCTGCTGTGAAGGCAGAAAATTTTCTTTCTAGCTGTGCAACTGCTTCGATTTCATCTTTGTAATTTAGATAATCTTCGAGCTTGGCAATTAGCTGTTCGTCGCCTGTTTCTAGAATTTCTAAATACTTTTCTTCTCGATTTTCATTAGTAATAAAATAACCGTTTGCTGCAAGGTCGTTGTTCAGTACAATAAAGCCGTACATTGCAAATCCAGATATCTTTGAAAGTTCCGGTGTTACTAGCATACGTACTTTTATAATTGCAGCGTCTCTTGCTTCTGATAATGGATCCGAAGTTTCTAGATCAATAACTTCAAACTCTCCTGGAAGTACTTCATCAGTGCGCAAAGATTTCTGTACGTGTACAGCCTTACCTTCTATTAGTGCTTCTTGAATTTGTTTATAGCTTACATAAGAAAGCTTAAGAACTCTTTCATCTTTGGTTGCTTGGTTATCTAAAGTGTTTTTAGTAACATTAGTGACTTTCCAATGTGAACCTCTATCCTGAACAGTTGCAAGTTCATAAATCATTCCACTCATAGTCAACTCCTCTAATTATAATGGTAACTTACTATAATTTACCTTATAATAGCCTTGGGAATCCTTGAAAACGGCTGATGCGTAGATTGTATCTAATAATTCGTGGGCCATTACACCTGTGTGAGTAACGGCTTTGTCCCAAATGTAGTTAAACGTGTACAGGTTAAGTCCATTTTTTCTTTCAGCGAACTGGATGTTTTCTTTTAATCGTTCGTCACTGTAATTACAACCACAGTTATTATGACAGCTACAAACAAGATTACATGCACAGTCTGAATTACAAATACAATCTTGACGCATATTGTCATATTTTTCTACTAGTGTCGCCCAGTGCGTAAAACTAATTTGCTGCCCGCCGCCGTAGGAGTTTGCCGCAGTGGTTGCATCTGCAGGATCGGTAAGCACTGCAAAGTTAGACCCTACTGGCTCGCGGACGTTGTTAACCTGCTGAGCCATGATTTCCATATCATTTATATGGCTATTATCAACTTTGGTACTGCTATTATAAGCAGTACCTTGACGCGAGCTTACATTAAAACTTCTATGCAGGTTATAACGAGCAACTTCAGCTCGGATAGCTGCTCTAAGTGCGTTGACATCTGAAGCTCGTATTAATCCGCCAGCTTCACCGGATGTAAAGCTTAAAGCTCTGTTTGTTGAACAAGATGCTCTGTGACTACCACATGTTGATGTTCCTGTTCCGTGATTTGAACAATGCGATCCACTACAAGCCATTTAAATTTCCTCTTCTTTGGTGGCCTTTTTATCCTGAGGCGCTATTTCATCATGCAAGTATGCCTGCACAGTTCTGTCGATTTCGCCAAAAGACTTAAAGAATCCACACATATTATTTACCCAACGATCAGTCCAACGATCAAAGTGGTCTTCTTTTTTACTTTGGTCTAAGCTGCTTACAGGACATATCATGCATGTAGTTGCTTCACAATTAACGCAAGTATCTGGAACAACTTTAATTGCTTCAGTATATGTTCTGCTCATTTTAATAACATCGTTAATCCAGTTATCGTCTAGGATACTGCCGCCGCGCATACTTTCTTTGTTTGGTGAATATAGTGATCCATGACAGGCGTATGACTGTCCGTCTACGTCGATGGCATGCATATTAGCGCCAGAAGCGCAGTGTGATTTGCTGTCCGAACCTGCAAACCAAGAGCATAAGTGTCTGTTGTGTTTCTTGTAAAACTTTATTTCTTCTTTTGCAACTCGTAGCATGTCTTTTCTAAAAGAAGAAATAAGTTCATCTAGGTTCTCACGAGGAATTTCTTCAACATAGTCAATAGTAGGTGAATAAGAAACATAGACATTAGGTCCAATGTCGTTAAGCTCTTCGTACATTTGTTCAAAATCTTTCCAAGTGGAATATAAACTATCCATTGTCTTTAACGGAATAGTAGATTTTAAAGACAAGTTAACTCCTCTTCTAGCTAAGTATTCTACGTTAGCTAGTACTTCGTCGGATGTTGGCTTACCTGTAAGAGTCAATCTAAACTTGTCGTTAATTTCTTTCCCGTCGTACGAGACTTGAATCTGTAATTTAGAAATGTCAACGTTATCGATAATTTTATCTAGACGCTTTCTGTTGTAAGCATTAGTGTAGATATGGAATTCAATATCTTCTTGAGTCTGAAATTCCTGCATAATCTCAAGAATCAAATCACCGTTCAGTGTAGGCTCACCTCCCCAAAAAGAGATATTCAACGAACCATATTCAGTTTTATACCACTCACTGTCTAATAATTCATATATTCGTTGCTTGATAACATCTACTTTGTCGTCAAGGCGTCTTTTTTCTGTTTTTACACCTTCGAAACAGTATGTGCATCCTAAGTTACACAGTGCTGTAGTAGTGATTTCCAACGTGAATTGGTTTTTTACGTTTTTAGTTTCCATGGTCTGCATCCTCTTCTTCATCGTCGTCAAAGTTAATAATTTCGTCTAAAATTGACTGCATCTTGTCTTCGCTGACTTTTTCTTGTTCTGGTTGTATAATGCTAACCATTTCATAAGCCATTTCAAATATTCTGTTCGCTTCTTCTTGAAATTCGGAAACATTTGACAGATATTTTGCAGCTTCGTTAAGATGGAATGCACTTCTGTATAGGTTTTTATTCATTACTTTTATGGAACTAGGCATTTTCTATTTCTCTTTTTAAAATTTCTCTAAAGTTTTCGTTGTGTCTTAGTTTAGAAGACATCTTGCTAATTTGTTTGTACATGTATTTATATATGTCACATAGCTCTACTATAGGACCCTGATTTTTGATTTGCTCAAATAAACATCCCTTTTTGCAGTAATTTTTTACTTCGCAAGTCTGGCATTCGGGCATCCTAGCGTATTTAGGTATCAAATCAATCATTTCAGGACTATCTTTGAATCTAGTGCAGGGAACTACTTTATTCTCAGAGAACATAAACATATCAGTTCCTGCACCACAGTTCTCAGTTGTTACACCTTTGCCTTCATAGTTAATAAAGTGTCTAAAGTAAAATAGTATAAAAAACGGCATTTCTTCATGTGGATTTTCAATATACCAGTCAAACATTTCCTGTATTCCTATTAACAACTTGTCTACACTTTCTCTGTCCCATACTCCTACATCGCGTACCAGTGTTAGTTCAGGATTGAATCCAAAGTTGTCACGAATGAACAGATGATTTTCTAGTAGATTATAACAATCTCTGTATATCATAGTATGGCAGTTAACACCTGGTAATTTTTTGAACAGTTCGCGTTTTTCAAAAAATCTTTCTAGAGTAGGCTTGCCGTTAAGTTGTAGTCTGTTTCTATCCTGCCAAAGGCCGTCGAACGACAGAGAAATTTCTATATTATTTTCTACTAGGAAATCTATCTTTTCATCGTCTAATAACAAGCCGTTGGTTGGCATAAACAGTCTTATGTTATCGTCCTTTTGTACTTCGTCTAGGATTATTTTAATCAAGTCCATTTGTAGTAGTGGCTCACCACCAAAGAAATCTATCTTGATAGTCTCGTCTGGATGAGCAGATCTCATCTTGCGAAACTCTTCGAGGTATAGATAAGGATCAATTGCTTTTTTAGACCACTTATCTACACCGCAGTACGTGCAGTTTAGATTACATTTTTCAGATAGGACGACTAAAAGTGTTTTCATTTTCTATATTTTTCGTTTAGCTCTAAAACTTTTCCTAATAGTTCTACATTATATTCTTTAACCAGTGCTTCTGTATCTTTAGGTAGGCACGGTCCGCCGAAGCCTCTTGCACCATCCGGTCCTGGCACTTGAAAATGATGTGATCCCATCCAAGGGTGTTTGGATAACATCTCTGTCATTTTTTGATAGTCTGCTCCGGTACTGTCTGCTACATCTTTTATACTATTCATGTAAGTAACCTTCAACGCATAAAAACAATTCATAGCATACTTTGTAAGTGCGGCCGATGCAACGTCTACTAAAAATACATGCTCTGTTTCAACTGTAGAGTATTTATCATACAGAGTTTTGGCTTCTACTGCACGATCTCCGCCCAGTATTAGCATCGGTGGCTCAACAAAGTCTTGCAAAGAAGTCGCTCTTGATAAAAACTCTGGATTAAAAACTATGTCGTATTCTTCCAAATACTTTGGAAGCACTGTGCTCTTGACAATAACAAGTCCTTGATAATTCAAAGATTTTATTTCATCAAGCACAGATTTCAGTATTGCATAGTTGGAATCATCTGTAGGCGTAGGTACGCACACAAATACAGCTTCTGGGTCTGTATCAATTACGTCCTTTATTGTTACCGTATTAATAGCCGGGTCGCTGATTATGTGCGAAGTTTTAGAAAATCCGTAGGCAACTGCTCGGCCTACCATGCCATATCCAATAATACCAATCATACTTCTACTTATACGTTAATCTATATCGTTAGTGGTTATTTGATACTATGACTTATAAATATTAGCCACAGTTGAGGGAGAGGGAAATGACTGGAAAAATACACAATTTAGATTTTGCGAATAGATCATTATTATTTGCACAATTATCACAGATAGCCTACTATAACATAAAAGTAGCAAAAAAACAAGCAAAAGAATTAGGCTTTACTACTACAGAGTTTTATGACAAAGACGGAGCACAAGCCTATCGTTTTATGAACAAGCATGATTTAGTCATTGTATGTAGAGGCACAGAACCTACATGCTTTAACGATATTGGTGCAGACGTTAAAGCTATGCCGGCAGTAGCAGAAACTGTAAGCAGAGTACATAAAGGATTCAAAGAAGAAGTAGACGAACTCTGGCCCATGATTGTTGAAGACATGACAAGAGCCACAAACATTGACAAGGATCTTTGGTTTGCAGGACACAGTTTAGGTGCAGCCATGGCAACTATTATGGCCAGTCGCTGTATGCATGACATCAGATTACCTAATCCTCAAGAACTGTATACATATGGCTCTCCTCGAGTTGGCTGGCCAGGATACGTGGTTAGTCTAGGAGTAACGCATCATCGCTGGGTCAACAACAATGACATAGTATGTCGTGTTCCGCCTGCTATTCTTGGATATAGACATCACGGTACAGAACACTATATGAATGCATATGGTAATGTGCGTAAGATGACTGGCTGGCAGCGTTTTAAAGATCGTATGCGCGGCATCTGGATGGGCATCAAAGCAGGTAGCATTGACAACTTTAGCGATCACGGCATGAACTTCTATATTGCTAATCTTGAAATGTATGTAGGCGGCAAAGAAAATAGCCAAAAATAATTAAAGCTTTTCTCCGCAATTTGGGCAATGTGTTAGCTTGCCCATTTGCTTTTCCATCTCTTTTAGAAGATCACGCATACTCTTTGCTTGTTTAAGTTGATTTTTAAGCCAATCGCGGCGACGATCGGATTTGGCTCGTTCTAGTTCTCGTTTGAGCTCTTCCTTTTGCCTTACTAACTTACCTTTGAAAATCTCGTAAAAACCGGTATTTAATTTTTTTTCGTTTTTAGACATCTTATAAACCGTCAGCTAGAGTCCACTTGGTTGTAAACTGCTTGCCTTTCGCCTTGCGATCAATAATTTTTTCAAACTCTAGCTTGCGCAGTTCTTCAAGTTTCTTGTCGTTTTGGGAAAGAGAAGCTCGATACATTTTTTGTATTAGTTTACTTTGTTTCACGACTTTCTCCTAAATAGATATTTACCAACTTAAAGATATAACGATAAATAGATTGGCAAGATTCGTTCTCGACCTGACAACTTGGTAAGACAAGTCGCGCTCGCGAAAAAAAGCATCATTACAACTAGGAGTAACACAATGATCAATATAGCTAACACTATTGGTCGTGTAATGATGACTGCTGTCAAACTTCCACGATCAAGTTCTACACTAAAGGAAGACGGTCTTCGTAAATTTGCGGAGACAGAATACCGAAAAGATAGCGCATACGTATATGATTGTCTTATCAATCGTAAAAAAATAGATATACGATAAATGCATAGCTGAAATGCACACGTAGTTGACTTAAAATGTTAACTATTGTTATATCTCAGTATAAATACTAGTGTAGCAGGAAACTGCTACACTTTTCAATGACATACTTACACATAGAGGAAAATAATATGACTTCATTAATATTGACGGCCGATAGAATTGGCCTATCGTTCCTGGCTGACTGGTTTGAAAAACTGGAAGCTAAACGAATCCGCAGAGCAGAAATTAATCGAACGATACAAGAACTAGAACAGTTAAGTGATAGTGAACTACGCGACATCGGTATAAATCGCAGCATGATTTCTAGTGTTGCACTAGAATCACATTTTGATAATAGGAGTGCTTAATCATGACTCAATTAGCAATCCAATATCTAGGCAACCCTGTTCTAAACTTTCTTCGTGCTATGATTCAAAGTGCAGAGCTTTCTGGGCAGGCAAGAGCTGCCGCTGAACTGCAACGTCTAGGCTATTACAAAGAAGCTAAACAGATAATGCAAAAAATGCGAGACACTGTCTAAAATTTTTAGACAGTTTTATTTCGCAGCAAGCACACACACGGAGAGACAGAATGGCACACATACCTTACTATGGAGAAGAAGAAACCTCACTAGATGAGAAACTTTATACTAGATACTTCGGCCCTTGGCAAAATCGATATGGCTACAAAATGGAATTTGCAATCATTGACGATATGTTTATACTAAAAACTATTCGTCCGGATCGTAAAAAAATTATCAGTTACCACTGGTCCGAAGAAGATCTAGAAAACAGAATAGACCTTAACAATCAAGATAGACATTTCTGAAAGGACAAAAATGAATCACTACATACCACAAAACTTTTCTGATCGATTCGCATATCGATTTACAAGATCAATGAGATGGTTTGCTGATACATTTTTCCGCAAGCGTTATGGGCACAGAGCAGTGGTACTAGAAACAGTTGCAGCCGTGCCTGGAATGGTAGGCGGGATGTGGACTCACCTAAAGAGTCTACGCAAACTTCGTCCTGGTTATGGCCCAATGATTAGAACCCTGCTTGCAGAAGCTGAAAATGAGCGTATGCATCTAATGACTTTTATTGAGGTTGCTCAACCTAATTGGTTCGAACGCTTGCTTATTATATTGGCTCAAGGAGTGTTTTGGCATGTTTACTTTTTGGTATTCTTGCTTTCGCCTAGAACTGCACATCGTATCGTAGGATACTTTGAAGAAGAAGCTGTGTACTCTTACACAGAATATCTCAAAGAAATAGACGAAGGACGTATACCTAATACTCCTGCTCCTCAAATTGCAATTGACTATTGGAATTTGCCACAGGATGCTACCTTGAGAGATGTGGTTATAGTAGTAAGAGAGGATGAAGCAGGACACAGAGATGTCAATCATCATATTGCCAGTACTGGCGAAGTATTGGTTGACAAACACTAAATAATACGTTACATTAGTAACACTACACACATACACAGAGGAGAATATTATGAGCGTAGATACAAAATACGGCGAAGCTATCTTTAAACAGACACAGGAAGTAGCCGAGATGT
>Ga0209953_1000150_pt1 | contig 26740 bp, 41 predicted proteins | sample SalPonred_H2O_MG_FD_185713 | JGI IMG/M metagenome (GOLD analysis project Ga0209953, IMG submission 185713) | Salt pond water microbial communities from South San Francisco under conditions of wetland restoration - Salt Pond MetaG... | ecosystem: Environmental > Aquatic > Non-marine Saline and...
CTGCGCCATCTTTTTAATGTCTTCGATTTTCATTTTACTTTCCTTACATTAGTATGTTGGTGGCGATGGCGCCAGCCATTGCGATTATAGCTACCCAAAATAGCTTATTGATTGTATTTACCGTTGCTGCGTTCTGCGTTACGATGCGCTCAAGTTCATCAAGCTTAGTGGAGAACTTGTTCATGCGATCGTATGAAGCGCTGTACTTCTGTTCCATGCTAATGAGCTTCTCTTCTGCACGAGCGAGTGTGACCATTGCATCAGAGAGCTTGTCGATCTTGGCCTCAATACGGTCTAATCTTGGATCTTCTGCCATGTGTCCTACCACTTTACTTTGTCTGCCCAATAAGCAGCAGACATTTTACCTTTTGCAATGTTCTTAGCGTGACGTGCTTTGAACGACTTGCGACGTGCTTTCTGGCGATCGCTCTCGCCCTTCTTCGGTGCGCCAGCGGTGGTTACACCTGCTTGACCGAATCTGATAGTCTTGACCTTATCGCCATCTTTGGCAACAACAATGTGTGACTTAGTAGGGTGGCCAGGGGTACGCTTGGGCTTGTTATAGCCTTTTACCCCAGCTGCTTTGATGCGCGGATCTTTTTCTTCACAGAATGCCTTGAACTTAAGCATCTTTTTTAACCACCTGTTTATCTGTTCGAACCATACGAATACCTACTTTACCGTCAGGCTTTACGTATTTTTCTGGTTTCTTATCGGCTGACTGAACATCTTCTGTCTGTGCTTTGATGGGCTTCATGCCTTTGTGGTTGTCCAGCTTCTTCTTCATCATAGCTAAGTCAGTTTTGACTTTGTCAGTCTTCATCGCCTTGCGCACATTACCCATATTGGTGTTAGAGACTTTCTTTGTGAGCATGTCAAGCGAGATCTCATCTACTTTAGCTTCACTCATGTCGTCTTTGCCGTTCTCTGATTCAAGATAGTCTCTCACTGAACGGATGTAGTCTGTGGCCTTTGTGACTTTGTTCTGTACCCACTCTGGAAGATTGTCGTTGTCGCCCACCATCTTCATAAGCTTTTCGTTAGCAGAACAGATCTGACGAAGCTGACCCTTCATCATCTCGCCTTCACGATCATACTCGTTAGGATCTTTTTCTTCAGCAACCTTCTTTGCTGTTGCAGTAGCAATCGCCATTTTCTTACCCATATCCATACCTGGATTGTCACGCTCCATTGCCTTGGCAATCTCTTCACGCTTCTTTTTCTCTGCGGGGGTAAGGGTTCTTTCGCTTACGTCTTCTTCACCTACGATTTTTTTAATACCAGCTTTTCTGTTTTTAGCAATGCGATCGAACTTTTCTTTCTCTTTGCCTTTAGTATACTTACCAGCCATAGTAGCAGATACCGCAGCTTGTGAGGCTCTGTTCATGTAGCGGTTCTTCATATCGGTCGAGATCTCGTCAATCTGTTCTGCTTCTTCTTCAACCTTTTTGGGTTTACGGATCTTACCCTTCTGTTTGGCCCAGAGATCGGGATCGCCTTTTACTCTTGTACGACCACCGGTAATAAATGAATTGACCCGTGCCATGCCCCATTGCTGTGGAGTAGTGCCTGGCTTATGACCAACCTTCCAAGCTGCAACGCCACGCTTATAAACTTGCTTGAGGATACTGAGTGAAAAGCCCGACTTATCAGCTTTCTTCTTTAGTGCCGCATCGGCGCTTTCTGCTAGGTAACTTTTAAAATTATCCATTGGGCTTTGTCTCTTTATTTTTTAAGGTTGTTGCTCTGGTGCGTGCTCTGTCCATCATACGATCGTGACGGCGGGCATCGGCTTTCTTTTCTCTGTCTATACGCTGTTTGGCGGTGTCGACTGGATCCACTTGTTCACCGTACATAGCTTTGAAGCGTTTTGTGTACTGTGACGGTTTAGTTCCCTTTGCACGGGCTGCCTTATCACCTGGTGCATCTTTATATAGGTCTGGATTACCGTGGTCGTCACGCTTGCTCATTTTCTTGAAGTGTGCGTCACGTGCAGCCTTCGTGGACTTGGACTTAATGCCTTTCTGGAAGGTGGCAGGCTGTGAACCCTTGCGATCATCGATGTCGGGATCTTGTGCTACCTGGATCTTTTCGTTCACAGTAGACTCTGGTACACAGTTGGGTACCTGTTTGCCGTTCTTCATCTTGGTACCAACCTGACGATACCCAGGCCAGCAAGGTCCGTCGTTCTCCGGTAGGTCAAGTGTCTTGGGATAGCCTTTTTCACCAGGCTTACGCGGAGGTAATCCTGCTGCCCGGCGTTTGCGGATGTTGTCCCAGATATTGGGATTATCCGTGCCTTCCTCGGTGGTCTCACCTGGGGTTTTCTTCTTGGCCTTACGAGTGGATGCATCCGTGCCCCAGTCAGGCTTATCCGCATACATGCTTTTCGTGTTGTCTTCGTTGAGTGTGGCGGAGAATGGTGCAACAGTGTACTCTGGGTACTTCTGCTCAACCTTCTCTACTGCATCCAGCCACTTGCGGTAACGATTGGATTTGGACTCAATGATAACGTAGTTGGGGCCAAGCTCTTTGACCTTACCGATCTCGCCGTTTTCTTTGATAACCACATCATCACCGACCTCGTAGAGCTTACCGTCTATGTAAGACTCACGTACTTCTGAGATAGGATCCAGCTGTACGTGGTTACGGAAGTCACGAGCTTCTTTTAGTCCCATGCCCTTGCGCACAGCATTGAAGAGCGCCTTCGAGTCTGCGTTTGAAAATGCTTTGGGTAGACCTTGTGCAAATGTAGTAAAGTCATTGTCAGAAGCAGCTGCACGCATTTTAGATGCGCTCATACCAGTAGCGCCATCTGCATCCGGATCACGGTCGCCTGCGGAAACTACTTTAATATCAGCAAAGTTGTAGAATCCGTGGCGTGCTTTCTCGCCATTGTACTTGCCCAGTAGTACATCAAACTCTCGCACCCGATCGGAACCTACAACCATGACTACCTTACGGAAACCCTCACTGTACAACTTAACGGCAATATCGAAAACAGTCTTGACGTCTTTCGTCATCATAATGTTCCGAGCATGCCGCGGGAACATCTTACGAGCTGCTTTAATCTTGTCTTTGTATTCTAAGGGATTCTTTTTAGAATCTTGCGACTGTGAGAGATACATCCGGTATGGATTGCGCCCGGCTGTAGAGGCTAACTTATCCAGCAGCTTCTCATGACCAATAGTCGGTGGATTCATTCTCCCAAAGGAAAAGAATACCGTCTTTTCTTCTTCAACTAAGTACTGCTTAAATGAGCCTATCATTACCCGCGCTTTCTTTCCATTTCTTTTTTACGTACATCTTTGACCATCTTCCTGGCCATCTTATCTATACGCCCTTGAAAAGCGGGTGACTTCAAACGTTTCTCAATCTCAGCCTTACGTTGTGGGCTAAGTTTGTCTTTGGGTATATCTTTGGTGATTTTGTTGTAGAAGGTCTTGTAAGCTGCCTTACGTGCTCTCTTCTTCAGTACATCTTGTGATGCAAAGCGACGTGCTGCTCGTGCGCGACCGAGTGCGATCTTTGCTTTATTACGGCGAAGGTCACGCGCCTTTTTCAAGCGTGTGGCAACTGATAGAGCTTCATCCACGCTTTCACATGTGCACGGATCGCAGTTACACCGACCGCAGACCCATTCAGTTGATTCTCCAACCGGTCCACCTTCGCCGACACCAATAGTGCGTTTGCGGCGGTAGGCTCTATAATTGATGAGCTCGTCTTCGCCTGGACGATACTCAATAGTATACATGTCTTTAAATCTTAACATTAATTTCTTCCCGGTTTATCCCATCCCTTTAATATATCTTTGCTGAAGTTGTTGTACGAGAATTCCATCCTGTCAACAATTTTTACAGCATCACCACCAAGTTTGTCAATCGCTACATAACCTTCAGGTCCTGTCGTCTTATATCCATTAGAAGTCTTGACAAAATGTTTTGTCTTTGATAATCTATTAAGTATATTTATCAATTTTAACTTCGCTAAAACGATCAATTTCTGCAAATCGAACATTAATTTCAGGGATTTTTTATTCTGATTAGAAAAGAATTTAAGTACTTCGTCACGCTTTGCGTACTGTGCACTCTTGCCTTTTTCAGTCTTACGCTTGTCTGCTTCTTTCTGGAAGCGGTCAGAGATCCACTTAACTAGACCGTTGACGTGTGCAGTAGTGTTCGTTATAACAGTGCCTTGACGTACAAATGAATTGTTGTACGTTTCGATAAGTCTGCTGAGCTCGGTATTAGCTTCAAGTTGGCGCAGGGTTGAACCACTGATCTGGTTAAAGATCTTACCAGCCTGACTGAGGTAGTCGTTCACCTCATCGGTGTCTTTCTGCGACATAGTGAACGTGGTCATGTCACGCAGCATAGCATCCTGTGACCAAACACTCTTGCTCTTCTTAAGCTTACTTACATCTACACCGTACGAGGCGCGCATAGATTCGAAGCTCGAGCCAGTGTAAGTGGTGTGCCACACAATGCCGATCTTTGAAGATAGAACGTCACGAGCGCTAGGTGTAGCGGCAGGGATAGCATATACAATTGTATTGGGGTGGAAGGTAACATATTTTTCTCCTTTTATGGTGTCTGTGGACACATCTCCGGGACCGAAGAGAAAGTCGCCCTGTACCACGCCCTTGATTCCCAGCTCTGGCAAGTACTTGAGTGCCAGTTTAAGCTTATCTGCAAGATCACCAGAAGTATCAGCATCGACGTCAGCTGCAGATTTATAGACTTTAGGATTCTTGTTGAAAATGCCTTTCTTGGCAACGAAAAATTTACCATCACTCGGATCAGTACCAGCAAAAATAGCAGGAGCGCCATCCCATTTAACAGAGACATTGCCATCGTGGGTTCCTTTCAGCATATCTCGCAGCGACCGTAGTGCTAGGATAGCTTCTCTTGTACCTCTTACCCCACCGTAGATAACCTTATCTTCGATGTGGGTCATGTGGGTGTTTTTTTGTTCGGTTATGTATGAGCTAAATTTTTCCATTATCTTTTACCTTTAAAGAGTACCACATCAAATGCAGCAGAGATCCTTGCGTTGTTGGATCTTACACTTGCTCTTACATCAATGTCTGATTTCGATGGTATCTGTATGGGAACACGGAAATCGTATTCGTAAGCACCACCATTACCAGACACTTCGAACGAGTGACCGACCCTGAATGCGGTTTGACCAGCATATCTTACGAACATATTTCCTGTCGCATCTGCACCTGCTTGGCATGACATTTGACCTTTTAGTAGATAGCCCGTGTAGCCGTTCGGTACAGTGTAGATTGCCATAAGCGTTTGGCTTAGGCCAGCACTGATTCTCGCTACTGTCACACCGCCTCTTTGTATGTTGATGTCGCCAACGTTAGTATCACCGTTTGTTACGAATGCCCTATAGACTCTCTTGAATGTCTCTGTGCCTGTTGTAGTACCAGAACTAGACACGGTAAAATCCTCATTAATAAGGTCGAAATTATCATCTAATCCAAACACACTAATTACCATACCGTCGTCAGAAGCGTTTACTGCCGGAATAGCTAAAACGCCGGCGGTGTCGAATGCGTCCCAAGGATACTCCGTATCATTTATATCCCATACAGATCCCGTTTGGTTTTGACTCATCGCAGGAACCGCACCAAACTTATGGATGTGTGATGCATCTTTGACGTGTCCCCGTGCAATACTGAGATAGTCGTCTTCGATATATTTTGAGCCTGTGTACGCCATTATGGTTTTACCTTCATCTTGAACCCTAGCTTGTTGCCAGCTGCATAGCCAGCCCAGCCGAATTCGAATTCTGCGTCTCTGAAATAGTTACTCTTAAATGTCATTCCAGTCTTTCTTACGTCAACGTTTACCTGAATAAGAGTTACCTGTCTTGCGACCCGTGTCAGAGATTCTTTGATTTCCTTATCATCATTCAAGACCTTCCAGATAGATTCACCAAGCGGCGAGACGATTAAGCGGAGTTTATCTTGTCCTCGCTTTACGCCTTCTGTTAGGTTCATCTTTAAAACTTTCCAGAACGGATCTAGCAACTCGATGAGTTGATCGTTTGTATTATCATCTGTGAACTTTTTAATAGCCGCTAGATCCATATCCTCGACCAGGATACCGGTGATCTCACTGAGTTTACGGATAGCAGCAGTGTTGCGGTACTTATGTAGCTGGATCATCTGCTCTTTCATAGGCAGTTCATTCACCATCTTAAAGATCTGTAGTGAGGGTTCTTTTCTAAGATCGACCTGAGATGCCCGGTCTGCCCTGTTTTCAATGGCATTTATAATGTTCTGAATAGTGACCTTACCGCCACCACCAGACTTAACAGATATGGGGTAATGGACACCGAAGCGAATACCGTAAATGTCAATCAAGGGCTCGTTACTAGCAGTAGGAAAGAATGACTGTTTAAAGTTCAGCTTTTTCATAGCCCACAGAGCGCTTAATAGTTCCCCGTAATCTGCAGACACTTTAGCAAGATCCTTAGAAGAAAATGAAACATTTACAGACGGGTTGTTGTCGCCCTTTGAAGCTGCATGCGCAAGGTCCATAAGTTGATCTGCTATCTCAGTATCGTATCTTTTATATAAAACATCTTTTAATTGGCGGATCAGAGATGTATGAGTAACGGTCTGACCGGCAAAGCCTAGATTGTCTGGACTAAGATCTTTATTATTAAAAAGAAGTGCTCCAGCCTTTGATGCACCAATGTAATTATTCACATACGGAATCATAGTTCCGTAAGGTACATTAGACCCAAGGTCAGCTGTTGCTATTAACACGTGCGTTTCAAACTTACCTGAAAGAGATGGACCAGGATAATCAACTATCTCGAGATCATATTTTTTAAAGTAGGAATCAAATTTAGTAGGATCCAGCGCAAAACGTACATGATATCCGCCACGAGAAGATTCACCCATCTTAACGCCGCTCAGGGTTCTTTTAAGATAGGATTTAAACTCCCGCTGATTTTTAGGGTTTATATCACGTACAGATTTTAGCATCGGTCTCTCGTTTGTTTCTTCTATTTATATAAAAAAAAGCCCGAGCATTTGCCCGGGCCAGTTGGAGACAACTATGAATTAGGTTACCGGTCGTAGATGTATACGTCGGCTTTTTCTGCAAATGTGAGAGGAAGAGATTGATTGTAACGGTAGACGCCCATACGGTGACCACGTCCTTGAAGCTTGACGTACTTGCGAGTAGTCTGACCACGCTCACGATAGAAGGCGTTGGCTTCTCGCACACTCTTGCGGATAGCTTCGATCCACTTTTGGTCGCCAGCATCTTTGAGGTTAACGGTAGCGATGTACGAATCAGTGCGGTTTTCTTTGATGATCATGTGGTATCCTCCGTTTGATATATCTAATATAAGGCATCCAAGGAGGAATGTAAACCCCCTTGGATGATTTTTTTAGAGGAATTCTTGAATTTTTTCGATTGATTCTGGTGATCCGGATACGGTGATTTCTGGATTTCCACCTCCGGGACCATCGGTGATGTAAGATTCGAGTTTTAGATTATATTCATCAAGTAATTTAAAGAAGTCGTGGACGGGGCAGTCCCAAGCGATATCGAATGTGTGTGTCATAGTGTGTCTCCTTGTTACCTTAGTACTATGCCACAAAAAAAGGGGGAAGTAAATCCCCCTTTTTCGTTTTATGTGAAAAAGTTTAGAGACCTTCTACCATAGCCCGTGTTGCTGAAAGCTCTGGATCTGGTACCAGACCGTATGTGGCGAGTGGACCGTTTGGACCAGCAATCTCATCCGATACGAAGAATTCAATGTAGTCACGAAGACCTGGGATAGTGGCCAGGTGTGCTGTCTTCACGTAGAACTGAAGCGGACGACTGATAGGATACTCACCAGAGACGATGGTCTCGACCGAAGCAGCTGCGCCGTTGATGTTCGCCGCATAGATCTTGTCCGTGTTGTTGGTCAAGAAGGAGAGACCGAACACACCGATGCCAGTTGGGTTAGAAGCCATACGTGCAAGTGTCTCTGTGTAGTCACCGTCGATGTCCACGCTTAAGCCATCTCTGCGAACTGCCATGCAGCCTTTCTTACCGAGTGTGTCGTAGAGACCTGCAGCTTTACAGCCAACAACCATTACTTTCTTCTCGAAGACCTCACGTGTGCCGTGCTTTGTGCCAGGAAGATAAACAGTGATTTTTTCAGCTGGAAGATCTGGGTTGATTTCGTTCCACATTGTGTACGGGCTATCTGCTCGAACAGCATGGAAGATTTCTTCCTGTGACATGTTATCAAAGCCGCGGTTACCTAATGTAGCAGCAAAAACAATGCCGTCGTAACCGATGCGGACTTCTGCTACCTTACCAATAGTCTTTTCGCACTTGGCCCAAGTTTCTTCTGTCATAAGTGAAGAAGAGTTAGCGATGTCAATGGTGTTTGTGCCGATACCCAAGCACAATTTCTTTTGACCTGCACCTGAGCCACCAGACTCAACTACTGGTGTGGGATAGTCCGTGTTCTCGCCGAATGCTTCAGCAACAATAGATGCATAGGGAAGAACTGTAGAACTACCAGCGATCTGAATGTTGTCGCGCGCGTGAGCCGTCGTGGCAAGCCCAATAGCTGCGATGATGGTGTAAATTTTATTCATGGAATACTCCGTTGCGTTTCGTGTGTTTGTCTGAGTAGTTATGATATCGGCACCCTTACTTACGCAACGGTGCCGCTATGATTTGGATTAATGCTAGATTGTCACACCCCTAAGATACGAGCGATCTCTTTCTTGTTGTCGCTCGGTAGTGATTTGCCAGAGATGATGTGATCCACGATCTGTTCAAAGTAAAACGCGGCATCTTCTTGACCACTCTCTTCTAGAATATCTGCACAGTGGGCAAAGAAGATCTTCATCTTCATATCTTGCATACCGTCACCAAGTGCTGCGCGGTGTGTCTTAGCGGAACGTTGGTTGCTCATTCCAGCCTCCATCTTTTAGCATTTTAAGGAAGTTCTTGTACTGATCTTTGTCCAAGCTGAGTAGCTTACCTGGCACAGTACCGTTTTCAAAGTGGCGTACTGTATAGTCGTGTAGACCGAGTGACACGTAGTAGACGTGTGTGTGATCCTTGTGTACGTATTTCATAGTGCATCATCCTTATCGATAGTAATATTATTGTATCGATCTTCCGCAACGTTTTTATCGGAATTTTCATCTTTTATCAATTGCCATACACCCCAGAAGAATGGGATGTAGGCAATGATCATAGCGTGTACAAGAGTCATTAGGCAGCGTTGGCGAATTCGACCGCCGCCTCTGCTGCACGGATCTTACGCAGTTGGTTCTGACCGTACCACTGGCTGTGCAACCGGTTGTCTGCGTTGCGACCTTGTACGTGATCGGTCACATAGGTAACAGAGTTGAACGCCTGCCACCAGCTGCCTTCTGCGTATTCTGCACCTGGCTGAGTCTCCAGAACCTCGAGAGCATTCTTTGCTTGGCGTGAGAGTGTCTCTGGTGTGACCTGCTCCTGCTTGTCCTGACCGGACGTGAGTGGGAACACGGTGTTGTAGTAGTTGAGTAGGTCTTCTACCTTGACACGCTTGCTGCCGAGGTATTCTGCCATCTCTTTGTACTTGGCGAATTTCTCGTGTGCAATGCCGAGCTGATCTTTGACCATATCTGGGTTGAACTGTGCACGGTGTCCAACCTTTACTGCACGCTGTGACTGCGAGTCAAGAGCAAACGTGAGTGTGTTGTTGCACACGACACGAATTGGGGTGAAGCGTACGTCGATGGATTTACCGTAGATGTGTGGGTTGCTGAAGAGCATGTACGAATCTACTTGGTCACCGCCAAAGAGGTCGAATGACTCTTTTACCTTAGCCAATGCCCACACGTACTGACCGCCTTTAAGCGAACCAGCAGTGTGCATCTCCATGTCACCAGCAAGCACGTACTCGTTAAAGAATTCGAAAGCTGTTTCGTTCTGGCAGGGATGCCAGTCTTTGCCGACGTTGGTGAGGATCTTACCGTCTGACTCGCGGATAAGCGATTTCTGACCAGTCGGCATACGATCGCCGTTAAATTCTACGAATGATTCGACTTCCTGTACACGCCAGTCGACGCCGGCCTTCTGCATCATCTGCTGTGGGGTAAGATCGTTAGAGACCTTAGTACCAAGACCGTGCCAAGGTAGGTCGCCTGCATACGCCATCTGAGCTTCGCCGTTTACGAATTCAAGTTCATGTGCCATAGTGTATCTCCTTTTGATAAGAATACTATAAGCTATTTCGTTTGAAACGTAAACCCCCTTATTCATTTTTATTGAAAAAAACTTTCTGCTCTTTCTCACGGTCATCGAGATCATATTCTGCACGATACCTATTATTTGCTATGATAACTGATTCAAGAATAGAAAGGCTTGGTCTACCCCAGTCATCGAAGCTAAAATTCCAAATAGCATTCGTATCCTTTGGGAAACAACTGCCACCGTAACCTTTCTTACCGTCGGGCCCAGGCACTTTCATATGAGAATGTCCGATACGAGGATCTGATCCAATGCTATTGGCTACGATATTGTATCGAGCCCCAAGACTGTCAGTGAGGTCTTTCCATTGATTGAACCATGCGACTTTCATAGCAAGGAAAGAGTTAATACCATACTTAACTAGGCTCGCTTCCTCTACTGTCATATAGTGGTACGGCGCTGGATTACAGTTGGATCCAAACTGATATAAGTTTTTTACTTTCTTAGTAAACTCCGGTCGACCACCAAGAATGTGAAACTGAGGACTAATAAAATCATTCAGTGCATTGCGTTCTGTGAGAAATTCTGGGTTGTACACAAATCGTTTATATCTGCAAAGTCTTGCTGCAAGGTCAGGTGTGATAGTGGACTTTATCACAACGGTGCCACATGCCATGCTTTGTAGTTTCTTTACGACCTCGTCGATAGTAGAAGAGTCGATAGCACCTGTATCGCCCATGGGTGTTGGTACACACACAAATGTGAAGTCTGGGTGGTAATGCTCCATATCATCGATACTAGCATATCCTTGATATGGATCGATAATCATAATATCATTCTGAGGATTTCTGAATCCGAACTCTACAGCCTTACCTACAAATCCATAACCAATAATAGCAATCTTAGTGAGCTGCTTCATTCAGATATTCCTTACACTCGTCTAGTTTTTGTTTAATAAATTCGCGATCGTTAATCTGACGGTTGAGTGGCGATGGGTGTGGTAGTACGTAATGCTCCACACCCATCTTTGTCAGATACTTAGAGACACTGGGACCCCAAGCTATTACTCGTGTGTGTCCACGTATTGAGTCCTTGAGAAAGGCTGTATCCATTTGTTTTTTATCCCAGTGAGGATCTGGCGATATATTTGTGAACGACACTGTATCTATGTCTAGATATTCGAGCCATTCGTTAAATCTATGCCATGCACCACCACGACGTGGAATGGCAAGCTTAGTGGGATTGAGACCGATAAAGATAGCATTTTTCATGAGAGTATAGTATCATAGCTATGGCCTACCGTAAACCTTATAATATTTTTCTAGGAATATTTCTGCTAACTTTTCCTGGCCCTCCCCATTGGGATGGAAGTCTAATGCCGAAACCTTCATGCTCATATCCGATGTTCCCCCGGTATTATTCCAGCGAAGATGATCAAAACATTCCCCATCGAGAGTGGGAAAAAGGGGAAACCCCACGATGTTTTTTTTATATTTTTGGAATAATCGAAATGAAGGCTCAGCTATAAATTCTTTTAACACTTCGTCTTTTTTAACAAGGGGTTTGCCTATAGTTTCCTGTATATGATTTAGAAGAATCCAATTAACTGGCTGAACCCCCTGATAGAAAATGTATGGTATACCTTTGGTCTCACACACCTCTGCGATTGACACCATATAGGTTATACTGTCTAGAATACTCCCCATAATCAAATTTTTAGGATTCCAGTAATCAGATGTAGCGAGAGCTTTTAACCATTCCCTGACTCCCGTTTCCGTTACCATATTCTTAGGATCATTTAAATGCGCCATAAATTCGGGTATTACGCCTCTTCCCATCTGATGTAATAGCTGAAGAGTACTGGTGTGCATAAATCTAAATCTATCAAATCCGCTCCATAAAATACAAACGCATTTAACCCTATTCCCATATTTAGATAAATCACGGACTATATTATTATGAATACTTAAATTATCATTACCGGATAGACCTGAGTTGATAACCTCTAATGATAGGCTTTTTCCCACGTGCTGCGGCCACATTGGCCACTGAAAGGTTTTTACATCTGGATCTAGCGATTTGAAATTGGGATCGGTATAAGAGCAGCCACTTGCCAGTAAAATACCCTTACTCATAGCCGAAGTAAATCCTTGTTTCTTAAATTATCAAAATGAAATGCAATTATTGCGGTTCGACGTGTAATATCCCCGCTTACTACTCTATGAGTCCATCCGGTGTTAATGAAGTATACTTCACCCGGATTAATTCTTAAGGTTTTAACGCCTTCCCGGTCTTTGAATTCAAATACGGAATCATTTTTATTTAGGCCAATGTGTGCTCGACAGATAACACTCGTGTCTGCATCGATATGCCAGTTAAGCTCGTGCCCATCTTTCATCTCACTGAGTCTAAAACGATAGGTAGCGTCGAATAATTCTTTAAGAGCAGGACGGGTATACCTTAACTTATGCTTGTTAGACCATTCAGTGTAGGCATACTCATCAACATCCGGATCATCCCCACGGGCTTTTTCTTGTAAAAGAATTTGACGATAGGTTGATCCGACGTGAAACACCTCTTCGTAATTACAATTTTTACTAATACCATAATTATCCCCACCAATATCATTATGTGAGTGGGTGTCTAGGATGTAGTTAAGTTCGCTAACTACCTGAGGGGATACTTCACCAATCTTGCAAAATGTCTTTAACTTATTACGGCGAGGTCCTGTGCCACCTACCCGTGTTCTTTTTGTCTGCTCGATCAAACATTTCTCTGCCATTTATCTTTCCATTCTTTAATAGTCATTTCTTGTAAATCTGGCTTTTCACCATTATATATGATGCTTTGCCAGCAATCCTTGCCATGATCTGCAGCGCAAGTTAGCATCATATTAGGTGCTAAATTCCAATCAAGGTTAGTGTGTTCCTGTAATCTAGATGAGTATCTAGAAATAGCTGGACGGCGTGACAGGTTTTGCATAGAGACGAATACCGATCTATAACCGGACACGTGATCCAATTGATACGGTAACAGGCGCATTGTCATTGTGGGATTAGCGTGATCGGCTTTTCTGGGATTGGTAAACATTCTATAATCTCTATAGATATAGGTTCGGGTAAGTAAGCGATAACATCCATCGTAGTATTTCTGAATCGTGGAAAATGCTGCTGGACGATCGTCGTCAAAAAGAAAAAACCATTTCTCATAATCAAGAAACGTGTCAGGTAGAATATCAAACCATTCTATATTTCTTTTATTATAGGCTTTATTCTCTTTCCCAATACGCTTTAATTCGTTTCTAAAATTATCTTGACCGTACTCCTCAAGAGTTAGGACTTTTTGATTAAATGTATAAACCATGCCGCTGGATCCCATTGGTACCATTCTTTGCCGATGCGCCAGTCTCTTGGTCGGTCGTGATGGTTAGCATGCCATCCTTCGCCTCCTGTAAGAACGTTAGCTATCCATGAGTTAGAAACATACTCGTGACGGTGACACAGTGTGTTGAGTAATCCGAATCCAAGATAGCCGTAGATCATCGGTGATATTATGAGTATTATATACCATTCCCACGGTAAAAGTAACCCCAAAGTAAGGGTGGCGATGCGAATATGTCGGTGGTACTTGTAGAACATCATAACACGGGGGTTTCTAAGTAGATCAGTCACATGGCGGGGCCGAATAGGTGGTACTTTAAAGGTAGATGTTAGTACTCTCCAAACTGGTTGGTACTTGGGCGAGTGTGGGTCTTTTTCGGTATCAGAGTGGTTGTGGTGCAGGCGATGTACGCCTACCCACCCTAGTACTGGGCCTGATCCACTCAGTGGTCCAAGTAGCAGTACGGCGTACTCGTACCACACGGGTGCTTTAAAAGCTCGATGTGCAAAGTAACGGTGGTAGCCAGCAGACACGATCACAGATGATAGTATGAGCCACCATACGAAGCTGTACAAAATAATATCAAGCATACAACCTATTGTACCTTTCCAGTATAACTTTAGAGATGATTTCCTGTGCTTCTGCGTTGGGATGCGCATCTACCTCTGACACCCTATACTTATCGCTCTTAGGAAATAGCCTCTTATTCTTTTCTCTCATCTCATCGAAATACGTGCCACCGAGCGGGGCGTATATCGGCCAACCAATAAAGTGGGATTTATGCTTCTTATCAAACTTAGAGAACCAAACATTTTGCACATAGCCCATTAGTACTTGACCCTCATGTGTTTCTACACTTTCACCTTCTGGACATTTCAGTATTCCGGTTTTCTGAAAATGTGATAGGTAGTGATAGTCGAACGGTAGTAACCCATTTATAAACACAAATTTTATACCATTAGCTGCGCACACATCGGCAAGAGCGTTATAGCTTCGAAGACTATCTTCGATGGAGTATTTTATAAACCCGGTGCGAACCCTCCAGAAATCTTGGCTGGTAAAGAAGTTATACGATAGATTGTGCATTCCAAGACGAGATAGCCATTCAAATGGTGTATCTGCTCCATCTGGATATGCAGGATTATAATCAGCTACGATATTCACTTCCGATAGTGGATTGATATCGTATCCACACATTATGCGGCGGCGATCCATCCCAGTCCACATAACTGCGACTGTATCAACCCTATCACCGTAAAGATAGATCTTCTCCAGTACATTGTGAAAGATAGTTTCATTAGAAGAACCGCTGTAGCCTGTGTTGATCACCTCTAGATCTAATGCATTTCCAAGATACTCCGGCCACATCTTCCACGCGCCTCGTTCTTGAGGTAAGCTCTTATCGTTCGTAAGGTAGTTAGGATCTGTGTAAGAACATCCACCTGTGATTAGCAATTTACGTCGTGCCATTAATAGAATACTTTGACTTTATATTTGCTTTGGAATAGTACGGCATCGCTCTCGTCATTCACCATTGGCATGCCTTTGATATTTAGACTTGTATTTAGCAACATAGGAACACCGGTTAACTCGTAGAACTCTTCGAGGATTGGTCGGATCACAGAGCTGCAGTCACTCTTAACAACTTGTACGCGAGCAGTTCCGTCTACGTGTGTGACCGAATCGTAGTTGTGACGTGCTTGTGCTACAAACTGCATGTACTCGTTCATTGGTCCCTCGAAGTACTCGTGAGCATATTCTTCCAAGATTGCAGGTGCAAAGGGTCGAAAGAGCTGTCTCTGCTTAATTTGGTTAACGGTGTCCTTAATATCTCTTCGAGGGTCAGCCAGAAGGCTACGATTACCAAGAGCACGAGGACCGTACTCTGCACGGCCGTTTGCAACACCGCAATAAGAATTATCAACAATATACTGAGCAATCTCTTTAGGATTGACAGGCCTCTGAATGTCATAGCCAAGATAAGGATCCTTCCATTTTAATTTGTGACCGTATGCCAATGCTGCAGCGCCAAGTGCTGAACCAGCATCCCCTGGGTTGGGCATAATCCAGATGTTCTTACCTCGGATCTTACTGTTAGCAGCACAGTTCAATGCACATCCACCCATGAACACAAGATTGGGATGCGTGCAGTGCTGGTCTATGATCCGGAGCAGCTCACGCTCATAGAGAGCTTGCGCACTCGCAGCAAGATCTTCATTGCGTGCACCGGGTAGATAGTTACCAATGCCCCTGTGATTATTACGATAGAGCAGTTCACTCATGTCATAGATAGGTTCGCCATACGCCGCCATACCCATAAGAATGTATTCATCCTCATTCGGTTTAAGACCCACACGCTGTGTTACTGCGCTGTAGAAAAGACCAAGCGAGTACGGATACTTCCAACTTTTTTTCTTCCGCATCCGAACTTTTTTATTGTAGCGATCAACCCAAGCTTCCCACACAGATACCGTGTCCCACTCACCGATGGAATCAATTACTAGTACGTTTGCCTTATCGAATGGAGATGTATAGAAGCCAGCAGCAGCGTGTGACTCGTGATGATACCACGTGCTCTTACTGCATGTGTCGAAGCACCAGTCACACTTATAGTAAGGAACTTTACTCTGACCAAATAGCCAACGACGTGTGTTCTTTAACCAGTTCTTTTCATAGTATGCATAGTGATCGTGATCCAAGTATTGATCAGGATGCACCTTGTCGTAGTTCTTGACCTTATAGTAACGTTCGGAATGGCTAGCATGTAGAATTTCACCTTTGTCCACTAATGCTACAGCAGCATCATGGAAGCCTTCACTCACGCCCAATATCTTCATAGTATATCATCCATCCCATAAAAGTCTATAATATTATACCGCTATTTAGCGATTCGTAAACCCCCTATTTAGACAGTGGGTTATCCAAGGCTTCCTGTAGGATTCTATTCAGATCTTCATCCAGACGACGCATAGACTCATCTATACGGCTTTCTGTTGCTCGCATAGTGTCACGCACATCTTTTTCGGTCTCTCTGTTAAGATTCTCTATCTCTCTCAGACGATCGTCAATAGAGTCTTGGATAGACTTAGTTCTACGGCTGGCATCTTCGGCCACACCTTCTGCCCTGATTATATCCGCTCTGAGATCATCCTTGATATCTCTTGTATAGTCAATAGCATCATTCAGCTTCTGTAGCTGTAGTTGGTTTGCTGATGCGATTGCGTCTATGTCTATATTCTGGATGATCTCTTTCATGTCCATGTAGTCTTTGTAGAACTCGAACCCAGCCCACGCAGCACCACCAAGTGTAGAGAGTGCAGTAAGAAATGCAAACATCTTACCGCCAGAAAACTTTAAACCGCCAAATTCTACTTCTGCCATACTGTGTCCTTACTTCTTAGTTGCTGGCTTTGATGCACTATTTTTAGCATACGCTTGTGAGCCGAAGAATGCTGCCACAATACCGGCCACAGACACGAAGTACGTTGCTGCCATATTACCAAGGATCTTACCAGCCTCATCGAGACCTATAAGAAGAGCTAGCACAACTGCGAATGGATACAGTAGCAGACCCCACAGTGCAAACCACGTCATACCACGTTGGGCATCACGCATAGCATCCGCGTCTTCTAATTCTTTTCGTTTGAATTCTAGATACATCGCCTCTTCTTCAGCAGACACAACACCGTCACCGTTTGTATCAGCTGGATGGAATTCTTTTGTTACTTTTGTTTCTTCCGCCATATCTGCCTCTTACTCGAATTGAAGCTGTCTCAACTGCTTTAATTCCTGTTCTAGTTTAATAACCTCGAGCTGCTTCTTACGAAGTTCGAGCTCGTACAGCCTATTACAATCGATTCGTGATTTAGCTCTTTTACCGAGCGGTATCACTATTCTCGCATACACACCGATGTCACCTGCTCTGTTACCAGTACTGACGCCAAATTCATCTTGACCTTTTGCAATAAGACCGGTGACACCAGTCTCCATACGTGTCGCAGATCCGATAGCGTTCGAGCAATCTAAATCACCAGCTCTGAACTTGTCTGACTGGTAACTTCCGGGTGCACTTGGTAGTGCTAAGTTCAATGAGTCAGCAGCAGCGCTGCTTCCTATCATCAAACATACTACAGCTAATAATCTCATATCACTTTATCCTTGAGCATATTCTAGATGTTATACTTGAAGGGGTTACCTCATCTTTTAAAAATTTAGATGTGGTACAAATGAATTCAGCTTTGGCAAGATCGCTCTCACGGATGTAAATCTCAAATGTCCTGGTCTCGAGATACCCTACCTCCATTACCTTATCTGCAGAGGCGAATGGGATCGGGGTCCAGTCTTCACCGTACACGCCTATCTCATAATAATTAACATCTATTCTTCTATTCCATAGCTTTAACTTAGTATAAACCACACCATCAACGTAAGATGATTTCAGCTCAGGTAAAGCCGGTGTCATTTCATGTGCTGCAGCCGGTCCGCATAGTAGAACGGCTGCAGCTATTATATAATTTCTAATCATAACATTTTACTTTGCGATGCACTCCGCTACCACCGTAGCTCTGTACTCGCCGCCGGGCAGGGTTTTACCTACACCGTAAGTAACACTGGAGCTAACTTCAAACCAGGTGGATCCTGCAATAGTCATGTCGTACTCTGTTACGTTCTCGTACTCGATCTTAGCAGCTTCATAGCCTGACATCTCAGCAGCTGAGGTAGATTTAACAGTTACTTCGCCGTCCCATGCCAGTGCGTCATTAAGATTGGGTGCCGAAGTGAATTCTGTTGGCCAGCTGATCTTAGCCTTGTATGCATCAGCAAGAGACACATCGTAGCGAATAACCGGAACGATACCGCCATCTGCTGGTGCAGTGCTTAGTACATCTGGTGTAGGGTTACCGTATACACCTGGTGTGTCCGTGTAGATGGAACACTTGGATGATACGTTGCCTGTGATAGGCGTTTGCGCTGATGCCATGGTAGCAATCATTAAACCAGCGCTGATGAGTGGGATAGACTTTAACATTTAGTTCTCCTGTTGGTCTCTATCGTATTGGGAGCGTACCATTTTTGTATGGTTAGCATCGGATGCCAAACTTCTCAGCGCTCTGCGGTTATCAGGTATTTCTGTATCTTCGAGAGTCAAAGTTTCCTCGTACTCCCCACCCTGAATTTCTACTTGGTAGTAGGAATCTATTTTAGCGACATCAGCCAGGGATGCAAGCATCGCTTCTTGCTGCTTTACATCAACCATAGCATCTACGGTATTCCTACCACCTAATCTTTCTTCTAAATCGTCTTCACTGTTTTCTTTTTGCTCTAGGTCTTTTTCCTCTTCAAGCTCAAGCTCTTTCTCTAGCTGTGCTTGTACCCACTCGTCGTAGAACGGATCGTCCACGCTTATCTCTGTGGAGTTCAGTAGATCCATGAGGGCTTGACGAAAGCCAGGACAAGATGGGTCCGCAAGCGGTGTCGCTGCGCACTTCATCATCTGGTCGTCTATGTCTAATTTGTAATTGTAGGTAACAATAGGATTGGACACCTGTCCGTCACCTTCTACAGCTATCTCGCCGTTACCCCAGCGAGATGCATCTGTGTACGGAAGTCTGAAGTACTTCTGCACAGTACCACCTGGAACTTTATCCCAGACGTCAGTCTCTTCAAAGATGTAACCACCATTTACCGCATCCTCGTTGCGCACATGCACCTGTGCATCCGCATCAGGATCTTTGCTCATGCTGTATCGATAGGTAAGACCGTTAATCTGTAGTGTTACCCACGGCGGGCTAGAGTCCGGTAGAAGGGTACCCATGTTCCAGGATAGCCCGCCCGCGGCAGCATTACCCGTCGTGCTGTACGTTACATCAGAGGAAGAGTAAGAGGGCCAGCAGAGCGCCGATACCACCAATACCTTTGGCAGTTGATTTAGCATCCTCGTCCATTCCTTTCCAAATACCGTTCGTTTCACGGTCTTCTTCTTTCTCTTGATCTGCGAGCCACGCAGCCTTTGCAGCGTCACCAATCATGCCGTCGTACGGGCAAGGTGTACCAGCATCCATCATTGCCTGGAACACACGTTCGTCCTGGCACATAGTGGACACAGCAGCAACTTTCATACCCATATCATAGAGGGTCTTAGCGTTCTTTAGCTTCTCACAATTCATGTCACGAACAGTCTTACCTGCAGAGATACCGAGGATCTGTGTTTGAACAGCACCAGCAATACCCACAGTACACAGGTCAGAGTTCGACGAATTAATCGAAGGTGAAATAGCAGACGGTGGCGGAGATTTAACAGTAGTAGACGAGGTAGTGTTAGAATCCACAACACTTTCGTTATAGTTCTCTGTAACAATAGGATCAGATGCATCCTGAGCTACAGCTACTGAAGTAGTAAGAATCATTGCCATCGCCATCATTAGGGGTCTAATCATATTTACATTCCTATAAAATAAAAAAAGCAGGAGAGTTTCCTCTCCTGCCTATTTATACAAATTTTCTTTTAACTTAGAAGTTAAAACGTACACCAACCTGTGCATCCGAGTAATCAAAGTCACCGTCTGCTTGTACTGCGCCGTACACGGAAAGGTTAGACGTGAGGCCGTACTCAGCTTCAACACCAAGACCTTCAAACGTCACGTCTGTGTCCTCGATAGCTGCATAAGCACGCGGGGCAATGGAGAAGCCAGCGATGGAGAGGTCAGGACCTGCTTCCAGAGCGATGTTGCTGTTCTCAAGGCTGTATTCTGCTTGTGCGGAACCGCCGATGCCACCGAGCAGACCTTCTGCTGAAGCTGCTGTTACTGTCATTGCCGTGATGGCTGCTGCAATTGTAAAAGTTTTCATTCGATCTTTCCTAGATTTTAAGTTTTACTATAGTAATGTGAGCCCGTTCTGTTTCTAGGTGGAACTCATACCCACAGTAGTTAGGCAGCTAGTGCGTAACCCTTAGGAGCAAAGTTATTGTTTGCATTTAGTTTAATTGACCAATAACGCAGTCATCCGGTAAACTCCACGTCCATCTTCACACCTGTCGATCCTATTTCAGCCCCATCAAAAACACACTACAACTTGCAAGTTTCTCCCCCGGATTTCCAGAGGTGTAGTGTGTTTATGGTGGAGCTGCTGGGTACCGCCCCCAGGTCCAGAATGTGTCCACGTTGTTTCAACGTTTACATAGTATATAGTATCAAAGACCCTTGATTAAGTAAACCCCTTACTCACATCTTTAACACTGTGACTTTCAAGTCACTTTTTACGAAGCTTCTCTTTAAGGGCGTTGTAGTCCGGTTTTGGTGCTGCGGGTTCCGGTACACTTCGAGCGGGTTTCTTATCCCATCCATAGCTGCTTCGTAGAGCGGAAATCCTTTTTTGTATATGATAGGTCGTCTCATAGATGGCTTCTACCTCTTTGCGGCTCTGTTCCATCTTATTCTTGTGGTCGGTCATCCGCCACCAATCGAGAGCCTTTCTTATCATTCTTTCAAAAGGTCTAACACAAGGTCTTTATAGTCACCGTAAGCGAGATGATTATAGAGATCGTCAATGTTCTGGTACAGCTGATCAAGTGTACCATTGTTATCGATAACGAAGTCTGCCATCCAAGGTTCAAGCGACATGCTGTCTTTGGGCTCTGGTGGCAGATGATCTGAGCGATCGACCCAGATGGTGAAGTCCACGAGACCATTGTTCTTAATGGCATGGAACTCACGCTTGTTACGTAAGCCACAGTAGATGTCAGACACCTCGAAGATCTCACGACCAATGCGGGCAAGATCTTCACTGCAGTAGTTAGCGATAAGATCGAACCATTCAGCTCGATGGTTGTGTCTGTCAGCGTAGCATTCTTCGACAGACTCATACGAGTGCTGCCATTTCATTACAGGATAGACCACAGACTCTGCGCAGTGCATGCTGGAAGATTTAAATGTCATACCATAGTCATCACGCAGACACTCAGCAACAGTGTCTTTACCGTGACGTCCATGACCAATAATAAGTAGTTTCATTAGCGACCTTCATGTTTGTAAAAGATGTGGCGATCAATCTTAGCAACGCGTTCCATGACACGATTCCATGATGGATTAACATAGTCTGCGTGGTAGAACGTAGCGCCTTCGGTGATATCAGTGATACGCCCATAGTACACTTCTTTAGCAACGGCGTAAACCTTTTTGTAAGACTCTTCGCTTCCTGGCTTATCGGATTTACCGTCGTGCGTCCAAGAGAATTGTTTTGGCTCCCAGACAACGTCGCACACACTGTCTGGGAATGCGGGATTGTTTACGCGATTCATAGTAACATTTGCAACTGCGACCCAACCAGCTTCTGACTCGGTGAGAGCCTCGAAGTAGATGTTATCAGCCAGACATTTGATCTGTGCTGCATCAGTCTCGTGAGCCTGCATAGCACCGAGTGTTAGACCGCTAAGGATAGCAGCGTTCATAATATTAGCCATGATGTTTCCTGTCCGCATCTGCGCCTCTTTTTATAGTACTTATACTATACAAAGGCTATACGGTTGTAAACCCCCTATTTTCAAATTAATCTAATTTTTTTATACCGAGTGCCCAGTTCTCTGCTGCGTCCTCAGCGTACCTCATAGATTTATTGGGAAAGTCCTCGGTGAAGAAATGTTTACCATTTTCATCGAAGTAATCAATGTATACCAATTCGTCTTTAAAGTTAAAACAAACCTCACAATGACCTCGGCCCGGAGGATCAGCATAATAAGTAGAAATTTTTCTAGTGCTCATCAACAAACTCCTCTACCATCGGAAAGATCACTGCGATCGCTTGTGCAACTGCACGTGCAACTTCCATGTGTTCTTTCTGTGTGCCATTACCAGAACGTAGCTCAATAAAGTGTACCCAAGAACGCAGTGTGCCGTTCATGTACACACGTGACACTGTGTTACCCTCTGGCAGTACGGCACGGGCTTGCTCCTTAGCAATACCGTTCTCTATTGCCCACTTATACGCAAGCTTAGCTTCATGGATGATCTGCATCTGCTTCATGAGCCATGACTTCTGTAGATCTACATCGTCACATGGAATACTGTTCTGACGATTCTTAGGATCTTGTAGCCGCGCTTCACGTAGTACAAATGAATCCTCTAGATCGTTTGGATCTGCATAGCGCTGGCTGAACTCCTGGAAAGAGAAGCTGCGGTGTCTTAGGATTTGTCGGGCGATGTCGCGAGTCGTATCAATTCCAATTGTTGCACTTGCCATTTCGAGAGGCGACCAGTGCTTGTGTCGGATAAGGTATCGGACAAGCTTTTCTCCAGAGTCGTTGTTGAACTGGTTTGACGGGTTTGATACTCGTGCACAGTAGGCGATAAGTTCGAGTGCATTACTGAAGTCCCCCTTAAATTCTTCTGCTGGTGCTGGTTGTACTACAAGGTATGCTTTCATAGCATCATCGGAAAGCTTCATTATTCTGCCCCCGTGAAGTACAAAGGATTACGTACACCCTTCATCTCACTGCCACCCTGGATGTACTTCAGATAGTCCTTGCCCCGCACTTTATACTTAATGAATGGACGTCCTGTCTCCAGTTTGTTCGGATTCTCCACCGTGAAGTTGACGTCCTTGCCTTTGCGCAGTGCAGCAAGCTTATTGAGCATCACATCAGCGGGATGCAGGTGTGCACTGCCACTCTTCATTGAACTACGACGTTCGCCCTTGGACACGTTGCCGCTGCTGTGTTTCTTCTTACCCATGATATTCTCCTAGAATTTAAAGTCTTGAAATTTATTCTGATCGTCACCTTGGTTCGAGTTATCGAACACTGGCGTGTCGTTTACGAGGTTTTGGTCTGTGTCGTCTACATCGTACAGCCTCATCTTGCTACGGTCAATGCCGATAAGGAACCGCTTGTTGCTGTTTGGATCGTTGTATCTATTCTTCAATTGTTTCACCATGAGCTGTCCTTGTGCCTCTAGCTCCTCAGTAGATACAAGTGCAAACATCAGGTCGGCGGTTGCGGGTAGTCCAAAAGACTCGCTCGTGTCTTCAAGCCCAGGATCCGAGCTATTGAAACCCGTACGAGTCGTCTGCGTTGCAGATACGATCGGTAGGTCGAACTCGACCGCAAGACCGCGTAGCTCCTCAGCAATTGCTTTAATGTAGGCATAACTGTTGACTGAACCTCCCATTTTCATACGTGCTGATGCACATATGTTTAGATAGTCTACCATAATAATGTCTGGAATAAAACCCTTTTTAAGTTTTAATTCGTTGAGCAGTGCACGGATGTGGTTCGCATTAGCACTGCCTGTGGGATACTCCTTGACGATGAGCTTGCCATTCGTCTTCGTCTTAAGACGGTTAACTGCATCGCTGAACATATCTTTGCTCATGTGCTCGATCTGATCGATGGGCACATCCAGTAGGTTAGCATCGATACGTTCAGCAATACGTTCTTCGCTCATCTCCAAGGTAATGTACAGTACGTTCTTGCCTAGGTTAAGAGCACTAGCAGCAACGTGGCACATAAACAGAGATTTACCAACACCTGTACCCGCAAGAGCAATGTTAAGTGATTTATTAGATAGTCCGCCTTTCGTGATCTGGTTGAAGAGATCGATGTCGAAGGGGGTTTTTTCCTCTTGGGCATGATAGAACGCATATCTTTCATCCACATTCTCCAGGTAGTCGTGACCAATGTTTGTATCAAATGTAACCGATAGCGCCTTAGTGAGCAAATCCGGTAGGGCATCTTTAGTGAGCTTCTGGTGCTTACCATCGATGATAGTAATGGATTCCATAACAGCATTGAACAGTGCACGGTCCTGACACCACTTCTCTGTGCGGTTGTAGAGCCAGGTCTCGTCTACCTCTTCAGTGCGAAAGATCTCAGGGATGATCTCTACTGCATGACGGTACTGTTCGTCATTGAACTTAGTGGATTCGTCCAGCTCGATCTTGAACGACTCTGCTGTGGGCAGACGATTGTACTTGGAAACGAATTGTGCTACTTCACGAAATAGTTGTTGGTATACTCCTTCAAAATATTCTGGTTGGATGAACGGGAGTACACGTCGCATGTACTCGTCATTCGTCAATATGTTTCTTAGAACAGTTTGTTCTATGTTTGCATTAATCAAAGTTCACCTTTTTCTCGCATATCTGCACGGATCTTAGTAGCTGAGATGCCATGGATCTCTTCACCGAGATCGTGCTGTGTAAATGTATAGCCAACACCACGACCGTAGCTGATGTCTACGATGTTCGGTACATCCATAATAACATAGTCCTCGCCATACGTAAACCCTTCAGCAGTCAAAGCTTCTCGGATATTCTCCCATACTGCTCCCGGTGCAAATGGGTTATCGTCCTGTACCTGATCGGTCCGGCCAGCACCAGCATCTCCTTCTGCGGCAGACACCCATCTTACCATAATAACAACTTGGCCTACATCTGCGTGAGCTTTCTTAAATAGCTCGGTATGGCCAGCGTGCCATGGTTGCCAACGACCAAGCATCTGTGCTGTGGGTTTATACCAGTTAAACATTGTATTCTTCCTTTAATACTCTTGCAATCTCTTCAATCGCTTCTTCTGTTTCAAATTTATCCACACGGATATCCCAGTTCTCCGGCGTCTCAAAGATCTTATTCGTGTCTTCGAATTTTCCAGCAGCGATAGTGTCCATCCAAATAGACACATCAGCGTCAAACTCTTTACGAGTCTCTCCAGTGGGGCACACGAAGTCACAGATAACTGTTCGCCCGCGCGCGCCCTCGAAGTTAGCAAATGTGTTCATACGTTCTGCCTGCCGGCGACGACCAGGACCACTGAAGTCCCAGTCGTTCGCCATACTACGAATACTGTCTGCATTGTACCATGCACACTCTAATCGTTTCTGCAGGCGCTGCGCTAAGTAGGTCTTACCGCTGCCAGGTAAGCCAAAGATTAAGATTTTCATTTCTGTTTATTTTCCATGACCTGTGCTGCATTATCTAGAATAGCGCTTAGCACATCTGCCATGTGTTGTTGTAGGCCAAGATCGTCTTCAGACAGTTCTTCATCGGGGGACGACACAAGATCGAAATTAAACTTAAGATGCTGTGCATCGTCCGACACCTTTAGCTCATTGAAAGACACCACAGTCTCGGGGTATGGGCCTTCGAGCATCCGAACGTCCCAGTTCTCTCCCTCGCCAGGGATAAGCTCGTAGTCCACATTTTCTTTTAATTGATTTTGAATATCAAAAGTTTCCATTACTCTTCCTCTGCTTCTACGATTTCATCCATATCTACGAGAGATTCATGGCCGATACTGTACTGCTTCTTTACAAATTCTTTGAAGTCAGTCTGATCAAAGATAGGCTGCCAGAACTCCTGAGTAAGGGTGTCTGCCATACGTACCTTACCGGATAGTACTTCCCCAGTCTTAGGGTTACATGCTTCGTACCAACCCATGGACGGCTTGCGCACATAGTCGCCAGCAATACCCACCTCGGTGAGCCCACTCCAGTTCTGTACGCCACCTTCCCAGGACACGGCGATTGGGATCTTAGACTTCTCTTTAACGTAGCGTGACTTCTCTACGTTAATAACAAAGTTGTAGCCAGTGATCTCTGTGCCTTTCTTCTCCTGCTGACGTCCAAGAATCCAGATGTTGTCTGCAGAGTAGTAGATGCCTGTACCACCAGAGACGATAGCCTTTGGGAACAGACCCATCTCCTGGTACGTGTGGTTGATAGCCAAGAGTGGGATGTTCTTCATAGCCAAGTAAGGCGTGGTCATACGGAAAAGACCCTTGAGCGCTTTAGCTCGGCTCATGTCTGCCACCGATTTCTCGTTCAGTGCATCTTCCATCTCTTTCTTGGATGCCACGTTGCCGATAGAGTCAATCACCACGATCACCTTGTCGTCACGGTCGATCTCTTCAAGTTGGTTAATAAGATCGAACTTAAGCTCTTCTACATTGGTAATAGGTGTGTGCAGTACACGGCTGGTGTCAATTCCAAATTGTTTGAAGTAAGACTGTGGTGAGCCGAACTCAGAGTCGTAGAACAACATGACCGACTCAGGGTACTTCTTCATGTATGCACCAGCCATGAGCAGTGCAAAGCTAGTCTTAAAGTGCTTGGATGGTCCAGCAAGAACTGTGAGTCCTGGCGCTA
>Ga0209953_1000151_pt1 | contig 26692 bp, 24 predicted proteins | sample SalPonred_H2O_MG_FD_185713 | JGI IMG/M metagenome (GOLD analysis project Ga0209953, IMG submission 185713) | Salt pond water microbial communities from South San Francisco under conditions of wetland restoration - Salt Pond MetaG... | ecosystem: Environmental > Aquatic > Non-marine Saline and...
CCCTGCATTCGAGTCTGCATTCGCAGCCGCTGTCAACACGTTGGTCAGCAATCCAACGCTGGCCACAAGGATGGGTCAGCGGGGACGAGAACGCGCTGTCCGTGATTTCACGTGGCAAGCGATCGCCGAGCGCACAGTCGACGTTTACCAATGGGCGATCGAGCATCGGCATGAGTGATGTCATTGAACCGATCCCAGGGATCAAGCCCGCGTCTCACCGCACCCTGTGGATCGGCTACACGCTCTACCTGCTCGGTTCCTTCACCTTCGCACTCAATGGAACCGTTTCGAAAGCAATACTGCTGAGCGGACTGGATTCCGCACGGTTGAGTCAACTGCGAGTCACGGGGGCCTTCCTTTTCCTCCTTGCCTTCGTCGCAATTAACCGACCTGGACGCCTGCGCATCCATCGAGAGGAATGGATACCACTCATCGGGTACGGCGTTCTAGGTGTGGCCATGACGCAATACTTATTCTTTGTTGCGCTGCAGTACTTGCCTGTCGGGGTAGCCCTGCTTATTGAATTCACCGCCCCGGTTTTCGTCGCACTGTGGTTCCGCTTCGTAATGAAGGAACCCACGAATCGCATGGTGTGGCTTGCCCTGATGATCGCGCTGTTAGGTCTGGCTCTCGTCGCCGAAGTGTGGCGAGGCTTCACATTCGATGCGATTGGTCTGCTTGCAGCACTCGGAGCGGCATTCGCACTCAGCACCCATTACTTGATCACCGACCGGCAGATGCGCCAACCCGAGCCCCGCGATGCCGTTTCGTTAACAATGTGGGGATTTGGCTTCGCCTCTTTGTTCTGGGTCATCGTGCAACCGTGGTGGTCCTTTCCGTGGTCACAGTTCAGCGGCAATAGCGACCCGGCACTCGGTCCAGTGATCGGCGATCGACCGTTGTGGTTCCTCAGTAGTTGGATGATCATCCTCGGTACCGTCGTACCTTTCTGGCTGGTCGTCGCTTCAATGCGCCATCTGCGTGCGTCACAGGCCTCAGTAGTCGGGTTGACCGAACCGCTACTAGCGATCATCGTCGCGTGGGTCGTGCTTGGGGAGGCCTTGGCTGTCGTGCAACTCCTCGGAGGTGTCTTCATTCTTCTTGGCGTCGTACTCGCCGAACGATCGCGCACTCGGTTTTGAGTATTCTGCGCAAATGGCCGATCCGCGGGCACTAGCCGACGAAGGACTGTGCTTCCCCATAGGCGGTGACGATCGACGCAGTACCTCAGCTACGGGTCGGGCCATCTTCGCCGATTCCATTCGTGCAGTCGATCCGGCGATCGCCGCGCGCATCGAGCACACGCGGGACTGGCGTAAGGGCTACATCAAGCCACTGCGAGACATCGTGTTGGCTGCTGCACAGTCGAGCGAGAACGCGGTCTCCATTTCCCGGCACGGCTTGGCCAGTGCTGAGCAGCGCTTCACATTCCGCCGTGACGGCCAGGAAACTCCCGTGCGCGAGGCCATGTCCACGTGGGACCAACCAGGTCTAGGTTCCGTCATCGTGCGCGGACGAGCCGCCCGCGAGGAGGAGCTGTCCATCCCTTACAAGGGCCGACGGCTCTTCGGTGACGATCTGCGCCGGCAAATCGACCAGTGGCTTGATACCGGCATCGCCGAACCGTCCTTTGGTGAGGCGCTCACTCTGGTGTTGGACAACCCTGATTGGCTCGACCTCCGCGATGTCGACATCGCTTTGCTGGGTGCCGGCGCCGAAATGGCGCCAACGCGTTCGCTGTTGCGCTGGGGGGCGCGCGTCCACGCCATAGATCTCCCCGCCCCGGCGATCTGGGATCGGCTCGTGGGCATCACCCGAAGCACGCCGGGCACATTGCGCATACCCATCGAGCTCGCACCCGATGGAACTCCACCCTTTGTCGTCGGTGGGGACGTTCACCCAGATGATGACCCCACCATCTGCGCCGCAGCCGGCACGAACCTGATCACCCGGGCGCCTGAAATCCGCACGTGGCTGGCGGAAATCGACCAACCTTTCGTTCTTGGCACGTACGCGTATGCGGATGGGGCAGATCATGTTCGCTTGTCAATGGCTGCAGATGCAATCGTCTCAGCTCTCAGTACAAGCCGCGACGACATAACTCTTGCCTTCCTAGCCACGCCAACCGACGTGTTTGCAGTTCCCCTCGAATGCGTCGAGGATTCGCGCCGAAAATGGGAGCATCGTGGAATCGGCGGTTTGTTTCAGGCTCCGCTTCGCCTGGCTCGACAGTTCGAACCGAACTACTCCTCGACCTACACCACGTCCACCGGGCAGCGCATCGGCTTGAACGACGCCATCATCCCGCAACAGGGACCGAATTACATACTCGCGAAGCGTGTACAGCGTTGGCGGGCGCTGGCTGCGCGCGCCGAAGGAACCCCCGTTTCACTCAATCTCGCTCCCGCTACTCGGACTCGATCCGTTGTTCGCAATCGCGCGCTCGCTGCCGCTTACGCCGGCGCTGGCCGATTTGGGGTGGAGGTGTTCGATCCTTCGACATCTACAACCTTGATGGCGGCACTTCTCGTTCACGATTTGCGCAACCCCGCCTCATCGGCGAATCCTTCGACCCAACTCATGAACCCGATGGATCTCTTCGCGCGCGGCGCCAACCACGGTGGACTGTGGCGAACCGCTTACGCCCCTCGGTCGGTTCTTGGCATCGCCGCGCTGCTCGGAATGTTCGAGTCCCGCGCCTAACACGGGACAAACCCACAAAGCGGAAACCCGCGCGGCTGGGGGGTTGACGCGCGGGTTTCCGGGGCTCGCGCCCCGATGTCACCTCAGTTGGTGACGTGCAGAGTCTGCCGACGTTGGCCACGCAATGTGTCAGGTTCACAAGATTCAACTGGCAAATTCCGCCTGGCGGAACCTCACTCGCTGCGCACCGCCCAGTTCGCGGCAATTAGCTGGCTGGGTTGGGTGAGCACGGGTTCCAACGCCAATTCCGCGGCCCCGATCACGATGCTGTCGGTGCCGAACACCGGGGGCACCACCTGCACCTCGAGGCTCTCGCGAGCAAGAGTGAATCGCAATTCTTCGAGCAATGTGTGCTGGTAGTCCTCGAGTAGACCGCTCAAGTGACCTGCCAAGACGACGGTGTCTGGATTCAACACATTCACCACCGAAGCTAGTCCCTGGCCAACCGCCCGCGCTGCGGCAATCGTGGCCGCACGTGCCAACTCATCTCCCTCTCGGGCTGCCTTGTACACGTCCTGCGCAGTAGTAGTCGACGGATCAGAGCCAGCGGATCGAACAATCGTCTCTGCACCGATAGCGGTCTCCCAACACCCGACGGCTCCACATCGACACGGTCCGCCGGCCGCATCGAAGCGCATGTGCCCGATCTCCCCGGCGAAGCCGCTAGAGCCGGTCAGAAGCGCGCCGTCGACGATGATGCCTCCACCAATGCCGACATCACCGGAGATGAAAACCATGGTGCGCGAGCCGCGGCCTGCTCCCCGCGTCCATTCAGCCATTGCGCCAAGGTTGGCGTCGTTTCCCAGCAGCACTGGGATCTGCGAACCAAATTGCTCAGCCAACGCGGCCCGCACGATCGCTCCGAAATCGACATCCACCCATCCCAGCGTGGGTCCCCTGTGCACGACCGATCGAGGCGGATTGCCACCCGGATCAATCACGCCCGGCATGGCTAAGCCCATTCCCACCCACAGCAGATGGTCGGGCAACTCTTCGACAATCTCGGTAGTACCCGTGAGTATTCGTGCGGCTACCTCGTAAGGGTCGGTTGCCCCTCGTCGATGCACTTTCGTCCAGCGTCGCAGAATCCGACCACCGAAACCCATCGCAATTGCGGTGCTGGTATCAACACGGATGTCCCAACCAATGACGGCCATCGCGTCCGGAATCGTCGAGACAACGAGTGAGGGCCGTCCGACTCCACCAACTGTTCCTGCACGTTCCTCCACAACACCGAGTTCGACCAAATCCGTCACGATCGAAGCAACGGTGCTGCGATTCAGTCCGGTCGTTGCGCAAAGATCCGATCGTGTGAGCGCGCCGGTGGCATGTAGGGCGCGAAGTACCCGGGACGAGCCAGCGCCCTCCGCACCACTCACCGGTACAGGGCCTCGCGTGCTTGTCGATACTGCTCCCGCACAATCGGAAGCGGATCGGGATCGCGCCGGATGGTTTCGCCCGTTCGCAAATTTCCCCACGTAGGCAAATCGCCACCAGCAACGATCCATGCGGCTTGTCGGGCAGCGCCATCGGCAACGTACTCACCCGCTGGCGGAACTTCCACCGGTGTGGACACCAGCGTCGCCGCAACTTCCACGACGGCGGAGTTGCTGGCTGCGCCACCGACCAGCAGAACCCGCCGCGGTTCGATTCCAACGGCGATCAGCGCATCGACTGCGTCGGCCATCCCGCCGAGCATTCCTTCGACGGCAGCGCGTGCGATGTTCGCGGGCGTCAAGTTCTCGCGCGTGATGCCATGCAGGGAGCCGCGAGCATCCGGCAAATTGGGCGTCCTTTCCCCGTCGAAGTACGGCAGCATCGTCAACCCGCCCGCACCGGGATCGGCGGATAAGGCCAAGGACGCGAAGCGATCCATATCCACACCCAGCAATTCGGCCGTGCTGGTCAGGATTCGAGCAGCGTTCAAGGTGCACACCAGTGGCAGAAAGCGACCTGTGGCATCCGCGAAGCCGGCAACCAACCCCGATGCGTCAGCGGTGGGGTGATCTGAACCCCCGAAGGCCGTGCCCGATGTTCCCAGCGAGACGACCACATCTCCTGGGCCGATGCCCAATGCCAGCGCAGCGCCCATGTTGTCACCGGTGCCTGGTCCGATCAGCACCGGATCGTTGCCGACGATGCCAAGGTGTGCGCGTGCTCGAGCACCCACTTCACCAACCACTTCATGCGGTGCGGCTACCCGTGGGAGTTTTGCATCATGGCCCAGGGCGAGTGTCAACAGATCCCGGCGGTACTCACCATCGCTCGGCGACCAGTAGCCGGTGCCGCTGGCATCGCCGCGGTCCGTGACCGCATCCGCGGGTGAATCGGCGAGCAACCAGGTCACGTAGTCGTGCGGCAACATAATCTGGGCAGTGCGCGCGGCGTTCTGCGGCTCATTGCGCGCCATCCAGTGCACCTTGCTGACGGTGAAGGCTGCCAGCGGAACACTGCCAACGGCACCAGCCCAGGCGCCAGGGCCGCCGAGTTCGGCAACTAGATCCTGTGCGTCGGGTGCTGAGCGGGTGTCATTCCAGAGCAAAGCTGGTCGAACTACCTCACCACTCTCGTCGAGGGTGACCATCCCGTGCTGCTGCCCAGCAACGGAGATCGCGCAAACCCCCTCAAGTAGCCCACCCGAACACGCTTCGCCCAGAGCTCGCCACCAGGCGGTGGGGTCCACCTCAGTGCCTTCGGGGTGAGCAGCTCGACCCTCACGCACCCACGCGCCCGTCGTCGCATCTCTCACCACGACTTTCACCGATTGGGTCGAGGAGTCGACCCCTGCTACGAACGCCACGCAGTGAACCGTGCCACACACTGGCCCAGGATCCATGCGGGACAAAGTTGTAGGACAACTTATAACTTTGTACGCTGTCCCCGTGACGGAGCCACAGGACATAGCCGCTGGTGTTAGACGAAGAGTGCTGGCCCATGTCCTGGCCAACAACGGCGGGTACCTCAGCCAGGCCTGTTCGGCGGCCGAACTTCTCGCGGTGCTCTACGGCCGCGTGCTCAACCTGTCATCCACCGATGGTCCTTTGCACCCGAGCCCTTTCGAGGCTGTTCCCAGTTCGGACACTCCCCGCATTTCCGGCGGGGTCTTCCACGGTGAGCCAGGACCCGATCTCGATCGATTCATCATCTCCCCTGCGCATTACGCCCTGGTCGTGTACGCGGCGCTGATCGAAGCCGGCCGACTCGACGAAGCCGCGCTCGATCAATTCAACAAAGACGGCTCCACCGTCGAGATGATCGGCGCCGAGCACTCACCCGGCTTCGAGACCACCACCGGGTCTCTCGCCCAAGCGCTGTCTACCGCCGGCGGGATTGCGCTCGGCCGCCGACTCAAAAACGAAACCGGCCGCACGTTCGTCTTTATGAGCGATGGGGAATTCCAGGAAGGGCAAACCTGGGAGGCCGTCCAAGCCCTTGCGTACTACCGACTCGATTCGGTGCGCGTAGTTGTCGATGTCAACCGCGCTCAATGTGACGGACCAATGGATTCGGTGATGAGCATTGAACCGCTCGCCACCAAACTGAAAGCTTTCGGCGCGAGCGTCGATTCGATCGATGGGCACAACATCACCACACTCGCACACTCCCTTGAGCGTCCCACCGGCAAACCGCACTTCGTACTCGCGTACACCGATCCCACTCGCGGAGTGCCATTACTGAACGAGCGCCGGCCAGTCTTGCACTACCTGCGTTTCACGAGCGATGAGGAACGTTCGCGCTATCAAGTCTTCTACGAAGAACTCTTGACCGAAGGAGCGCAGCGATGACCAGCATGCGCGATGTCCCGATCGTCACTCGCCCCCACGTGGAGAACTTCATCCGTTGGTCGGCTGACAAACCCGAAGTGGTCGTCCTGAGCGCCGATCTGACCAACTCCTGCGAGGTGGGTAAGTGGCGGGACACCTACCCCGAGCGCTTCTTCTCCATGGGCATGGCCGAGCAGAACATGCTGGGATTCGCCGGCGGTCTGGCCCGCGAAGGTTTCGAGCCGTGGCTGCACACCTTCGCCGTGTTCCTTTACCGGCGCCCGTTGGACCAGTTGCAGATGTCCATCGCCTACCCGAATCTCAAAGTGCGGCTGGTCGGCTTCCTGCCCGGCATCACCACTCCCGGTGGCGTCACCCATCAAGCCATCGACGACGTCGCGGTGATGCGGGCGATCCCGAACATGACGATTCTGGAAACCGGCGATGCGACGGAAGTTGAGAGCGTGCTCGATGTCGCACATGCGATCGACGGCCCTGTCTACATCCGCATGTTGCGCGGAGAAGTCCCCCGTCTGTTCCCGGAGAACGAGCCCTTCGTTTTGGACCGCGCGCGGGTGCTCACCTTGGCGGGCGACACCATCGATTCGCCCACCGACGTGCTGGTTCTCACTTCAGGAATTCTCACCGAGGAGGCGTTACGCGCGGTCCCGGCCCTACAGGAGGCCGGGGTAGCCGTCACGCACCTGCACATCTCCACGTTGAAACCTTTCACCGATCCGATGGTGGCGCGTGCGCTCGCCGCCACCACCGGCGCCGTAATCACGATGGAGAACCACACCATCACCGGCGGCTTGGGTTCCGCAGTTGCCGAAACCATGGCGGAAACGGGCGCGACCGCACCGCTGCACCGCATCGGTCTGAAGGACACCTACGCCCACGGCGCATCCCAAGCCCACCTACTTCGGGAGTACGACCTCGACGCCTTCTCCCTCATTCGTACCACCGAAGTCGCACTCGACCGCAGTCTCGGCATCGACGCCGCCGATCTTGCCCCCGTGCGCATCGCCGCGACCCACAGTGCAGCCAAGGTTGAGGCGCTGTGACAGCCGAGGTGGTTGACCGCATCGAGGTCAGTTACCGCGTCTCCATCGGAAATGCAGCAGAAGTTGCCGAAGCCATCCGTGTCGAACAGACGATCGAGTTTCCCTTCGACCTCGCACCCGAGTGGATCCAGGAAACGGTTGTCGGTCGCATCGAGAACATCAGCGAAAACAACGTCACGGTCTCCTACAACCCCGGAGTAGCCGGTGGCGGGATCACCCAGCTGCTCAATGTGTTGTGGGGCAACGTTTCGCTCTTCCCCGGAGTTCGCATAACTGGCCTTCGGCTTCCCGACTCATACCTCGCAGGTTTCCGTGGACCACGCTTCGGCATCAAGGGTCTCCGCGATCTCCTCAATGCCCCCACGGGCCCGCTGATGTGCACCGCCGTCAAGCCGATGGGTACAGATCCGCAGGGGCTTGGTGAGATTGCCGCCATCATCGCCCGTGCCGGTTTCCACATCATCAAGGACGACCACGGCCTCGCTGATCAACCGTGGGCGCGCTGGACCGAACGAACCAGAGTGATCGCCGAGCACGTGAAGCAGGCAAGGCAAGAGGCCGGCACCAACGCGCTGTACATGCCGAGTCTGAATGTTCCAGCGGACCGCCTCCTTGATGCCGCGCATGAGGCCAAGGCCGCAGGGGCCGGTGCGCTCTTGGTTCTTCCCGGGGTATCGGGTTTCGATGCAATGCGCATGCTCGCCGACGATGATGCTTTGGCCCTACCGATCATGGCCCACCCGTCATTCCTGGGATCGAACGTGGTGAACCCCGATCAGGGGATCGACCACGGAATTCTCTTTGGCACCTTGATGCGTCTCGCGGGCGCGGATATCTCGATCTTCCCGAACTACGGCGGCCGATTCTCCTTCTCCCCCGCCGAGTGCGCGCAGATCAAGGACCTTTGCCACACGCCCCTAGGCAGTATCAATCCGTCGTGGCCGAGCCCGGGCGGTGGGATGACCCTCGATCGACTCGACGAACTCACCGAGTTCTACGGAAGCGATGTCGCGCTTCTCATCGGCGGTGCCCTTCATCGCGGTGATCTCGCAACCAACGCGCGCGCGATGGTGGATGCACTCAGCGCTTAGCGGGGGAATGCCCCGGCCACTCCGCCATCGACAGTCATCACCGATCCGGTAGTGCGCGAGGATCGATCCGACAGCAAGAACGCTACCGATTGAGCGACATCGTGCGTGGTCACATGGCGACCGAGCAGGTTGCGCGAAGCGTAAAAATTCTCGAGTTCCTCCGGTGCGATGCCGTGGGCTGCTGCACGCTCTTCACGAAGCCCGCCTTCCCACAACTTAGAGTTGTCGAAGACCGCATCGGGGTTGACCGCATTGGAACGGATGCCGTACGTGCCGCCCTCAAGTGCCGCGATGCGCATCAGCTGAATCATGCCCGCCTTCGACACCGAGTAGGCACCGAAGCCCGCACCGGGACCGAATGCGTTCTTGCTCGCCACGAACACAAGTGATCCACCAAGACCCTGCTCCTGCATCGCCCGCATCGATTCCCGAGTGAGCGCGAAGGCGCTAGTCAGATTGACATTGAGGGCGGTTTGCCACTGCTCATCGGTCAGCTCGGTCAACGTCCCGGAGACTCCCACCCCGGCATTGAGCACTACGCCATCTAGACCACCGAAATGCCGGATCGCGCGGTGCACGGTGGCATTCGCCACTGTGGAATCGGATTGATCACCCGCGATAGTCAGCGGCTCGATGCCGCCGCGGTCGCAGATGAGGTCGCCCACCTCGTCTAACCCAGTTCCATCCATATCCGCGAGGACGACCGCGGCGCCCTGCGCCGCCAACTCCAACGCAATACCGCGCCCGATCCCTGAGGCGGCACCGGTCACGATCATGATGCGACCGGAAAACTCCGCTGGCGTCGGCTTCAAGGAAAGCTTGTACAACTCCATCGGCCAATAATCGAAGCGGAAGGTCTCGACTTCACTCAAGGGTTCCGGGGCACCGAACGCATCGAGCACCGTTGCAGCAACCGAGTGCGTATGCAATGCGATATCGGCTGCAACTTCCGCCTCGCGCGGCGAGGTACCCGTGGTGATCGCACCGACTCCCGGGACCAATGCCACTCGAGGCATCGGATCGTGCGCACCGAAACCATCGGGCATCAACGCCTCGTTGCGCTCTACATATTGCATGTACTCATCGCGATACGTATTCACAGCCATGCGCGCGCTCTCCGCTGAACGCACCACAACCGACCGAGGCTTGATGCGCAGCATGTGATCAGCGCTGGATACCCCACCATCCACGATGGCCTCGACGTTCGGGTGATCGGACACCTCCCGGAGACGTTCGTCCACGCGCAGGACGCGATGGCCAGTCGCGCTCACCGCACCGCGCAGGTGCAACAGCAACGTGCGCAATTCGTCTTCGGGAACATCCCCGTGACGCGGTGGCGGTCCAGTTGCGATGCGATTGGCGACCACGAACTCCCGCGCCTTGTCGACTACATCGATCGTTCGCGCGTAGCAGGCATCAGAGTCCTCCGCCCAGGTAACTAGACCGTGGTGGGCGAGCACTACTCCTTCGTACTCACCTAGCTCACCCACGATCTTGCTGAGCTCGAATCCAGGGCGCAGCCAGTCGACGTACGCGAAGCCCTCGCCAAGGGCTTCCATAGTCACCTTTCGCCCTTCGGCGTGGTTAGTTAGCGCGCAGATCGAATCTGCGTGCACATGATCGATATGCCGGAACGGCAAGAATGCGTGAAGCAGCGTTTCGATCGATGGTCGGCGTGATGCTGGATCAAGCAACGCCCGCGTGACCAGATCGGTCATTTCCTCATCGGACATCTCCTCGCGATCGCGAAGGGCGGTCAAATCAGGCAAACGCAGACCGGGGTAGTCCGAAAGGACAGAGCCGCGCATGTCGGCGCCGGAGCCCTTGACCCACATCACCTGCTGCTGTCGGCCGAGGTGGTCGACGATTGTCTCCTTCGCCGAGGTATTTCCGCCTCCGTAGACGACGAGTGAGGGGTCATCACCGATTCGGTTGGATCGCTCGACCAACTCCTGCAGGGCCGATGTACTCATGCGCCAGCCTCCTGCGCAACGAGGGATTCAACACTGGGCTGGGTGGCTGGCTCCACGACACCCTGTTCGGTGACGATCGCGGAAATCATCCGCGCCGGAGTGACGTCGAAAGCTGGGTTATAGCCAGCCGCGGTGTCAGGTGCAACCTGCACGCCACCAAACGCGGTGATCTCCGCGCCATCACGCAATTCGATTTCGATGTCGTCCCCTGACTCGGTTGCCAAGTCCACCGTCGAAGAGGGCGCGGCGACCACGAAGGGAACTCCGGCATCCGCACAAGCCAGCGCAACCCCTACCGAACCGATCTTGTTCGCAGTGTCACCGTTGCGGGCGATGCGGTCCGCGCCGATGATCGCAACGTCGATCAGCCCGCGCAGGATGGTTGATGCTGCGGCACCGTCCGCTTGCACAACATGGGGGATCCCGTCATGCGTCAACTCCCACGAGGTCAGCCGCGATCCCTGCAGCAATGGCCTGGTCTCATCCGCATGAACCACCTCTACTTCCCCGCGCTCGTGCAATTCGCGCACGATGCCGAGCGCGGTACCCCACGCAGTGGTGGCAAGCGATCCGGTATTGCAGTGGGTCAGGATGCGTAGCGGCCGCTGCGTGGTGTTAGCCAAGATCCAATCGGCCCCCTTGCGGGACAATTCACGGTTGGCGGCTTCATCTTCGGCGGCGATGCGATCGGCCTCGACCACCACCGATTCGACTCCTTCGGAAACGAAAGGCCGAACCCGATCCACTCCCCAGGCGAGGTTCACAGCGGTGGGCCGTGCATTGCGAACCCGGTCGATCGCCTGGTCAAGTTCGGCGCCATCCCAGCCTTCGCGTTGACCCTCGAGCATGGCCACCGCCACGCCATAGCCACCGACGGCCCCCAGGGCCGGAGCACCTCGGACGACCAACCGGACGATCGCATCCACCAGCGAATCCACGGTGTCGCAGACAACAGTGACCTCTGTGCTGGGCAACAGGGTTTGATCGATCAGCACGATCGCCTCGCCGTCCCAACGAACCGCCCGGATTTCCGGCACAACCGCCTCCGCTCAAAGTTGTCCTACAACTCAGCGATAGGCTAACGCAGCGAAGGGGGACACATGGCTAGTGCTGCTACAACCGCAACAAATGCCGGACGCACCCCACTTGCCCGTCAGGTGGCCGAGGATCTGCGTCGGCGAATCGTCTCCGGTGAATTCGGGCGCGGGGCCCGACTCCCCAGCGAGGCCGAGTTGTGCGAGCACTACCGCGTTTCCCGAGTAACCGTTCGCACCGCTGCCAAATCACTGGAATCCCAGGGACTGGTTGATATCCGGCACGGCTCAGGGATGTACGTCGTCGATCTCGGCGGACACATCCGGTCCGGGCTTCAAGAACTCCGCTCCATCACCGAGACGATCGAAGAGTGGGGTATCGACGCACATGTGCGCCGGGTATCTCTGACCCGTCGCGAGGTCGCACCCGAAGAGGCGGCGAAACTCGACCTGACGATTGGCACAGAGGTGGTAATCGTCCACCGCGAGATCCTCGCCGGTGACGAACTCGTTGCCATCTCCATCGACGCGATGCCTGCCGAACTCATCCCCTCCAGCGAGGACACCACCCTTGGACACGATTCTGTCTTCTCAGTGTTGGATCGACTCGGCCTATCGCCCACGCGTGCACTCGCGGAGATCCACGCTGTCCGCGGCAGCGAAGTCGTGCTTGCAAGCACGGACATAGCTGAGCACTTGCTCGTACTACTGGACCAGGTGCACTACGACAGAAACGGGCAACCCATCGCCTACAGCAAGACCTACTTCGTCGAAGGACGTTTCCAGTTCGTTATCGTGCGCACTCGCTGATAGCTAGCGCGTCACCACACGCGCCAAGGATGGCACCCTCATGTTGGGTGAGCACCCGCGAAGTATCCGTGACAGCGTTGACTTTTCCTGGGAATCCACTGCCAAACGCCAGCGGAACTTCACCGCAATCCAGGTCTTGGCGTACTTGCACTTTCCGTACTCCGGAAGCCAATCGGTTGGATCCCGGTCGGACTTGCTGCGGTTCGACGAAGCCGATACCGCTATCAAAGACCCGCGGTAATCCAGATCATTCGCAAACTGTTCACGAGTGCGCGCATTCCAACGCCAGGCGCCGGAATCCCACGCTTCCTTCAGCGGAACGAAATGATCGACATCGAAGGTGCTCGAGTTACGTGTCACAGCACGGTCATACGCAGAGCGCCACTGACCACCAAGCACATCGCAACCAGCAACCCGGCCCTCGATACGTTCTTGGATCAACACTTCCTCTCGAGTGTTGCAACCGTCATCGTCAAGGTCGGACCAATGGTCGAACAAGTCACGGTCGTATCCACCTGATCGTTCGATGGAAACCGGCAGCGCATTCAAGACCCGCTGTGCATTGCGGCGGCTGTCTGCTTGCGCAGTCCCTGCCTCAGCCAGCACGAAGGCGCACGCCAAGATGAGCCATCCCCCGAGTGCCAGACCCGTGCGAACACGGCCAGCAAGCCCCCCAGCCATTCCTCCACTGTGACAGATGAATGGCGTGATGTCGCTAGCCTTCGCAGAATGCGAGTTCCACGCTGGTCCGAACTTGCCGACCTCGCGCGCTTTGAGCGCCCCACGACAAGCGCCCGACAGCGGGCGCTCAACCGCGCCGCCAGCCTGGGGGACATCAGGCGGGCAGCCCGCCGCTTCACACCGAAAGCGGTCTTCGATTACACCGACGGTTCCGCAGGTGAAGAGATCGCCCTATATCGGCAACGGGCGCTCTTCCGGAACATCGAGTTCCGCCCTACCGCGCTCACCGACGTGGCCGATATAAATCCATCCACAACATTCCTCGGTCAGCAGGTAGCTCTTCCCATCGGTTTCGGACCAACCGGCTTCACCCGCATGATGCATCACGCCGGGGAGATCGCGACCGCGTCGGTAGCGGCTTCGAACAACCTTGTCTTCGTGCTCTCGACTCTCGGCACCACCAGTCCCGAGCATCTAAAGACGGCAGTTCCACATGGCGATAATTGGTTTCAGCTCTATATCTCCAAGGACCGGTCCATCACCCACGACCTTCTCGATCGGGTCGAAGCGGCCGGCTACCGGACCATCGAACTCACCATCGACACCCCGGTGGGCGGCATTCGTCGCCGAGATATCCGCAATGGCTTGACGGTGCCGCCCAGACTCACGTCAAGTACCGCGATCGATATGGCACTGCATCCGTACTGGTGGTGGCACAAACTCACCGAAGAACCGTTGGAGTTCGCATCATTGAAGAACTCTGAAGGGACGGTCGGCGAGTTACTCAGTCGAGTGTTTGACGCCTCGCTCACCCTCGATGACGTCACCTGGTTGCGCGAACGCTGGGGCGGTCACCTTGTTGTGAAAGGGGTGCAAAGCGTCAAGACGGCGATCGATCTCGCGGCCGCTGGAGTCGACGCGATCGTGTTGTCCAACCACGGTGGCCGTCAACTCGATAGAGCGCCGGTCCCCTTGGAATTACTCCCGAACGTTGTCGAGGCAATCCCAACGTCTGAGGTTTACATCGACGGAGGCATCACCGACGGCGCCGACGCCTTAGCGGCAATCGCGTGGGGCGCACGCGGGGTCTTCGTCGGCCGCGCCCACCTCTACGGCCTCATGGCCGGCGGCGCGTCTGGAGTGCAGAAGGTGGTTGATCTCTTCAGGGATCAATTCATGACACAAATGGCGCTGCTCGGAGTGCGCAACCTTTCCGATCTCACTCCCGAGCACGTCCGAATTCGAGCTATTCCGAATCGATAGGCATCGTGATGGTCTCGGTACGACCAACCACGTGGGCGTCTTCGTCATAGACCGTGACCGTTTCGTCTTCGACGATCAGGTTCCCGTCAGCATCACGGACGTCGATGGTTTCATCCACCAAGGATCCTTCGGGCGCCGACGCCACGACGACATCATCTGTCACGGTTCCCAACACGTTGTCATCTTCATCAAGGACAACCTCGACCTGAATGTCTTCGCCGATCTCAATGTCTTCGTCTGGCATGTTCACTCCTTTTCCTGCCTCTAACCTACCTGGTTGAAAATAACGCCCTTGTGCAGGATGAAGCACCCGTAAGGCTGCTCTTCGAGGGTGTGCACCACCGCGTACGCCTGCTTCGCTCGCTGATAGAAATCCAGTCGAGGGATAACCCCGTATTCCAAGTCACGGGCTTCGGCGTCACGGGCGAGCACTAGCAGTTCGTCTTGCAGGGACGTGGTCTTATTTGGATTGTCTTCCACTTCCATACGTTCCAGTGGATGGTTGATAAACGAATCGAGCGGATAGACGCTCAAGATCGCTTTTGCCGCTCGCAAGATGCCTACTTCGCCAAGTCTGACCACCGGCTTGCCACTCGCAGCGGCCGGGTAGTTGCGATCGACGAGCAACAGTTGATCACCGTGTCCCATATCGTCGAGGATCTTCAACAACTCGCCACTGAGCAGCGGATCGATTCCCTTGAGCATGCACTGACGTTACTGCTCGGTGAGCACTCCGTGGTCCATAACCCAGATCTGGTCGGCGGCCCTCGCCGCCCACCCACGATCATGAGTAACGATGACGATGGCATGCCCCCGAGCACGTTTTTCATCGATCAAGTGAGACAGCAGCTGTCGGCCCTGGGTATCCAAACTCGCATCGGGTTCATCCAAGAACGTGACCGGTGCGTCTTGCAGCCAGATGCGCGCTAGGTGGGTCCGTTGACGCTCCCCACCGGAGAGCCGGCGCAGCGGAGCGTCCAGCAGGTCACTCAGGCCAAGCGCTGCTGCCAAGTTCTCCACAGGGGGGCGCGATGCGTTGTCGTTGTTCGTCTTACTTCGACCCCACCCGATCACCTCATGCACCGGGTAATCCCCAGCCCCAGGGGTCGTTTGACCCAACCACGCGCGCTGGCGGGCCAGTTCCCAGGGGGAATAAGTAGTGAGGGGCTGCCCGCTGAGGGTGATCAATCCACCGGTCGGCTCGGTCATACCGGCCATCAGGTCCAATAACGACGACTTACCCGAGCCGTTAGCCCCCACGATGGCCACAACGCTGCCGGCTGGCACTTCGGCATTAACAGCCTCAACGCGGGTAACACCTGCCGTGCGCAGGTGGAGATCAGTGACGCTGACGGCGGTCATCGGGTTATCACCGCCCGATCGCGGACCATACGCCGCAGCAATAACAAGAACACTGGAGCACCGGCTACGGCCGTCACTGCACCAACCGGGATCTCGACAGGCGCGAGTACAACACGCGCGATGAGATCTGCCGCGGCGACGAGCACGCCGCCGGCCAGCGCTGATGCTGGAAGCAGCAAGGAATTTCGAGGACCGATCACCTGTCGCAGCGCGTGCGGAACCACGAGTCCGACGAAGGAGACAACCCCCACCACCGTTACGGCCGGAGCAACGAGCAACACCACAGCCACGAGTGCCCATCCGGTGATGCGCCCCACCGGGAAACCCATCGCTTGGGCGGCTGATGTGCCCAGGGACAACGGGTCAAGGTCGCGAACGAAGGCGATCGCGATGGCGAATCCGACGAGCAGGTACGGCAGCACTGCGAGTACCCCGGACCAAGTGGCCAGCGCAAACGATCCGTTGGCCCAAAACGAAAACGATCGACCGGCTGCCCGGTCAACGAAAGGTGTTGCAATGAGGACGATCGCGAGGGCAAAGAAGCTGACTGCAACTCCGCCGAGCAGGAGGGCGGTGGCGTCGGTGCGCCCATGCCGGGTGGCGACCGCGCGCACGAGCGCCAAACCGCCGCCGGCCACGAGAGCACCCATCCCAGCCAACAGCACTGAGTTGAAGGAAACGCCGAGCGCCGCACCGATACTGGCGCCTGCCGCTCCGGAAGCCGAGACACCGATGATTGAAGGAGCTGCAAGTGGATTGTGGAAGACGGCTTGCAGGAGCACACCGGCAACCGCCAAACCAGCGCCAACGAGCAAGGTGAGGGCAAGGCGCGGCGCTCGAATGTCCCACACGATCTGTGGGTCGAAAGAGGCGTAGCCGAACGCCAACGACATAGCCCCGATGAGGATGAATGCAGTGGTGACACCACCAAAAACGACGATGAGTCGCAAGGTGGACGGCGCAGTCGTCACGTCAAGCCCTCGGTGAACACTTCCGCCAGTCGACTGATCAGGGCGGGAGTCCGGGCACCGAAAGACAGCAGCACCTGATCTTCGACCACCACAACTCTTCGGTTTTCTCCGGCACGGGTTTGCTCCACTCCCGGAAGCTCGAGGAGACCGTCGATGCCACCAACCGACTCAAGTCCATCCTTCATCACCAACAAGACTTCGGGATCGGCTTCGATGATCGCTTCCGCGGTCAGCGGGACGAAGCCGTCGTAGCCGAGTTCGGCTCCGACATCTATGCCGCCTGCGGCTTCGATCAGTGCGTCGGCGCCGGTGCTTTCACCGCCGAGAAGGTAGATCGCGCTTGGTCCGCGCAAGTAGAGGAAAGCCACGCGAGGTGAGGCCGAATTGCTGACTTCAGTGTTCTGCGTCAACGCCGCGCTCAACTCCCGCGCGGATTCAGCGGACGCGCCGATCGCGTCAGCGATTGCGCTGACTCGATCATTGATGTCGTTGAGGGTCCACACCGAGGGAATATTTATGATCTTCGCCCCGGATGCCGACAGCGCATCTATAGCTTCGGGCGGGCCGGTGAGATCGTCGACCAGCACCACAGTGGGGCGCAAACTCACGGCCTGCTCGATATCAATTTGATGGGCCTGTGTGACGGTCGGGACTTCCCGACTGGTTGAGCTGGTTTCATCCTTACCAACCAATTGATTTCCTGCACCCAAGAGATCCGCGACTTCGCCCGATCCCACCGCAAGCGCTAACACCCGACCATTGTTTTCGAGAATGGGGACATCAACCTCAGCAACTGACAATTCGTCTGTCTCGATCGTCACTGGCCACGTGAAGCGTGGACTATCTTCGCGCGGGACAGTGAGTTCCGTGGGATTGGTCTCACTGGACGGTTGGTTTGTCTGCGAAACACAGGAGCTAAGCCCTAATGCACATGCTGCAACGATGACAACTGCGGCGCGGTGCACGGAGCGAGTATGGCTCAGCGTCGCGGGCGGTTTTTCCGATGCACCGTCGGGAACATATCGACAGGGTGTTTCGCATCGTTGGTTCGACACATTCCTATGTTCTTCTCATCATGCGATTGACACGTCTGGCTGTTGCGCTCCTGGGGGCGCTGCTTATGGCTTCCCCATTGACGGCCCCGATCGCTCAGGCGGATGAAACTCGCGCAAAGGTAACCGGGGAATATGGACAGCGAGTTGTCGTCTCCCAGACCGAAGATCTGAATCCCCGCGAACAACGAATCGTGATCCGCGGCAGAAAATTCGATCCGCGTGTCGGAATCTACGTGGGCTTGTGCGTGGAACCGAGAAAGGACCGAAAGCCAACCCCCTGTGGTGGCGGAGTAGACCTACAGGGCAGTAGCGGCTCGTCCGCGTGGATCTCATCGAACCCCCCGCCTTACGCGCGCAGCCTGGTGACCCCGTTTGCGAAGAAGGGTCGATTCAAAGTCGCGATCACCATCTCGTCGCAGATTGGCGATATTGATTGCCGTGTGGTGCAGTGCGCCGTTGCCGTTCGCGCTGACCACACCCGATCCCAGGATCGATCGCACGACGTGATCATCCCCGTTGATTTTCGCTAGACCGTCGCCCGGCGGACCCGGGCACCAAACAATGGAGGAAAGAGTGCGCTCACTTCGTACCGGTGCCCTCATCGCAGCCGCCGGGGCACTTGTGGTGTCAACAGCCGTGACGGCGCAGGCCAACACCGGCGATTTCAATGTGACCATCGCCAACCAACCCGCGAACTCAGTTCTGGCGGCACTTCCGTCGAGTGTGAATCTGGACGTATCGGTCTCCGGACTTCCCGAATCGGTAGGCATGTACGCACTTCACTGCGCGGTGCCTGATAACCCGCGGTCGGCACCGACCGAGTGTGATTCGGCCGAACAGACACTCGCCTACCTGCCCGCTGGAACAGTCCCCGGAGGCGCCCGCGCGTTCCCGATGAAAATCAACGCGGAGTTCTACGGAGTAAATCCCAATCCGCAAGATGGTGCCCAGACGCCCGAGCTGATCGATTGCCGAGCAGACACCGGCAACCCACGAACCACCGCCTGTGCGGTCTACATCCTCGGTGCGGGACGAGAAGCCAGCAACCCCGCCTACCTGCGGGTGTTCCCAACACAGTTCAACGCACTGACGAAAGAGCGCCGGAATGACACCCTGCGGGTGAGTGTGGACGGTGAGCGGGTCACACCGAAGAGCACTCCCGATCTGATGGAGGGCGAAGCCGTACCGTTCTCAGCGACACTTGGTTCTGGTCTCACCCCCACAGTGAGCAGCGACAACTGTTCCTTGCAGGACTCTTCGATCACCGCACTTGCCGGTAAGGGCACCTGCACGGTGACAGTGATGTCCAGCGGTGGGAAGAACGTCAAGCCCCTGATCCGGGAGTTCACCTTCGATCTCACGTCCTAGCCAACATAAGAACGCGGGCCCCGTGACAGTGCGGGGTCCGCGTTCTATTGTGGTGAGGTCGGGGGCGAACCACGAGGAGATCCCATGGGCATCCGTGCAGCCGTTCTCACCGCACCAGGCAAGTACGAGGTCCAGCAGTTCCCTCAACCCCAGTTGGAACCCGGCGCGCTGTTGATGGAAATCGAGATGTCCGGCATCTGCGGAACGGATAAGCACACGTACCTGGGCGAAACCAAGCAATATGCCGGCACACCAGCCGAGACCGACACTCCCTTTCCGATCATTCAAGGGCATGAGAACGTAGGAGTGGTCTCCGAAATCACACCCAAGGCAGCAGAGTCCTTGGAGTTTTATGGTCGCCCGCTCAAAATTGGGGACCGAATCACCATGTGCCCAGATGTCGTCTGCGGCCAGTGCTACGAGTGTAGGCACGTCATGGGGTATGTCTGGTGTCAAAACAGCGAGTGCTATGGCAACTCTTATACCTCGGCCACCGCGCCTCACTTGATGGGCGGTTGGGCTGAGCAGATGTACATCCGACCCGACACCTTTGTTTACAAGGTACCCAGCGGACTAAACCCAAGGGTGGCCGTTCTTGCGGAATTGATGGCCTGCACTGCCTCCTTGGACAAACTCAAGGAGTTTTCGTCCTATGCGATCGAGGGGTTCAATTCCGGAGATACGGTCGTTGTCATCGGCTCGGGTCCACTAGGTCTGCTGCACATTGCCAAGGCCGACATGATGGGAGCCGGTCACATCATCGCGACCGATCTGAGTGAACACCGATTGGCGTTCGCCAAACGCTGCGGCGCAGATGAAACCTTGAACGTCTCGCAGACAGCCAGTGAAGAGCGTATTGACGCGGTGATGCGGGCAACGAACGGCAGGGGCGCCGACGTGGTCTTGCACATGGCCAATACTCCTGCTTCCTTCGTCGAAGGGATCGAGATGCTGAAGCGTGGCGGGATGATGCTGGAGATGGGTAACTTCGCAGATACCGGTGATGTCAGCATGAATATCCACCGCCACGTATGCAGCAAGAACATTCGACTCATCGGACTTACAAATCACCCCTCCACCGGCTACGGCCCGGCCCTGGATCTCCTGCAGAGGTACGCCGACCGCTACCCCTTCGAGGAGTTCGTGAGCCACGAGTATGCGCTTGCCGATGTCGATGCCGCCATGCAGATGTCGATGAGTCCACAGAGCCTGAAAGTGGTCATGAACCCGTCCATGACCTGATCCTCTACATCCCTCCACACGCCAGTGCTGGAAGCAACCGGGACACCATGATGTAGTTATCACATGGAACCTGCGTCGATCGGTCTGCCCGATGACCACCACGCTTGATCCAACTTCTTTCCATGCGCTAGCGGCCGAAGAAGTAACCGAGCGCTTCACATCCGATCCGGAATCCGGGCTGACTGAAGACGGTGCCGCCGCGCGGCTCACCGAATTCGGACCCAACAGCCTCGAGACCACCAGCGGGCTGAGAGTGTGGCGAATCCTGCTAACGCAGTTCCGAAATCCCCTGATCTACGTGCTCTTGGCATCGGCGGCGATCACCTTGATAATCGGCCACCTCGTCGATGCTGCGGTGATTCTCGGAGTCGTGGCCGTCAACGCGATAGTCGGCTTCATACAAGAGTGGCGTGCTGGCGTGGCGCTTGCAGCCTTGGCCGAACTCACCACTACTTCAGCAACGGCTATCCGCTCAGGGCAAGTTCGGCGAATCCCATCAGCGAACGTGGTGCCCGGGGATTTGATCGTTCTGGACGCCGGGGACCGCGTACCGGCAGACGTTCGACTCCTGCAAACTCAGGAACTACAAATAGACGAAGCGAACCTGACCGGTGAATCGGTACCCGTACACAAACACACCGAGCAACTCAGCCAGGAGACCACACTCGCTGATCGCGTGAACATGGCCTACTCGGGCACCTTGGTTACAGCCGGTCGGGCGCGCGGGATCACAGTCGCCACCGGATCGCGCACGGAGATGGGGCGCATCCATGAATTAATGGAATCCGCTGAGGGTGTCGATACCCCATTGACGCGAAAACTCACACGCTTCAGTCGATGGCTGACCATCATTATTCTTGGGTTAGCCGGCGTGACCTTCTTCCTGGGCTTAGTGCGCGGTGAATCAGCCGCGAACATGGTGACCGCTGCTGTCGCCCTGGCTGTTGGCGCCATTCCCGAAGGCTTGCCGGCGGCAGTGACCATCACGCTGGCCATCGGAGTATCCCGGATGGCGCGTCGCAACGCGATCGTCCGGCAGCTGCCAGCGGTGGAGACACTCGGAAGTACCACGGTTATCTGCACTGACAAGACCGGAACCCTCACTGAGAACCGAATGACGGTGCAGGAGATTTACTGCGATGCAGATAGCTACGAGATTGAGGCCTTGGACGGTGGGAGTCCTCAAACGATTCGCGACTGTCTGCTCGCTGGGGTCCTGTGCAATGACGCAAGCGTAGGAACCGGAATCACGAATCGGCACGACAATGTAGGAGACCCCACCGAATTGGCGCTCATCGCGGCCGCAGAGAAAGTCGATCCCAGCATCCGCGTTGACGCTGAACACTGGCCCCGTGTGCAGGAGATTCCTTTCTCCTCAGAGCTGCGCTTTATGGCCACGTTGCACACAAATCCCGGCGACACCACAAAGCGCTTGATCGTCAAGGGTGCCGCTGAAGATGTGCTCTCACTGTGCGAAGAGCCGCAGGAATCACTGGTACTAACGACAACGGATGAGTTCGGATCTCGGGCACTGCGCGTTATGAGTTTTGCGTGGGTTGATGTTCCAGCTGATTTCAGTCTCACCCTCGACTCTCTTCACGGCGAGCAACTGACATTTCTCGGACTTCAGGCCATGCTTGATCCACCACGTGCCGAGGCAATCGATGCGGTGCAGGCGTGTCACACAGCTGGCATTGCAGTCAAGATGATCACAGGAGATCACCGAACAACCGCCGAAGCAATCGCGAGCCGAATCGGGCTGCACGGATCAGCAGGAAGCGAATTGACCGTGCTCACCGGTTCCGAACTGGCAGCGCTGCCTGACAGTGAGGTTGACGAGGCAATTCTCGAGACCGATGTCTTTGCCCGTGTAACAGCCGAGCAAAAGCTCGACATCGTTCGCGCGCTCCAGCGCGGCAGCCACGTGGTCGCTATGACAGGCGATGGGGTAAACGACGCCCCGGCGCTCAAACAAGCTGATATCGGCGTGGCTATGGGTTACGGCGGAACTGAAGTCGCCAAAGAAACGGCTGCAATTGTTCTCACCGATGATGATTTTGCAACGATCGAAGCGGCTGTCGAAGAAGGGCGTGGGGTTTTCGACAACCTCACCAAGTTCATCACCTGGACACTTCCCACCAACTTGGGCGAAGGATTGGTGATCCTCGCCGCGATTCTTCTTGGCAGTACTTTGCCGATCCTTCCAGTCCAAATCTTGTGGATCAATATGACGACAGCAGTGGCGCTCGGTCTGATGCTCGCTTTCGAACCCAAAGAAGACGACATCATGACGCGACCCCCCAGGCCACCAGATCAGGCGATCGTGACTGCAAATCTGGTTCTGCGAATCGCGGTGGTTGGAGCGGTGATGCTGCTGGGCTCCTTCGGGCTCTTTACCGCCGCCGTCGACTCTGGCGCGTCTTTGGCTGAAGCGAGAACACTGGCCGTGAACGCCTTCGTGGCGATGGAAATCGGCTACCTGTTCAACTGCCGTTCGCTTCACCGATCCGCGTGGAGTGTCGGCCTATTCAGCAACAAGTGGGTCTGGTGGGGAGTCATCACCACGATCGCACTGCAGGGGCTGTTCACCTACGCGCCGTTCATGAACCAAATTTTTGATACTGCCCCGCTAGCCGCATCCGACTGGTGGCCGGTGATCGTTCTCGGTATTGCGATCTACACGATCATCGGCTCACTGAAGTGGATCGACAACCGTCGAGCAGCAAACCACCGGGTATCAGTCGGTGATCATCAACCGCTGGGTGCGTAGCGACATCACCAGAGCCACAATCCAGCCGATGATGGTCCAGCCCAGCAGCAGATTGATCCAGAACACCAGCCAATGCGGGACATCGCGAACAGCAGCAATTGCCCACGGAAGCATGTAACCCGCCGTGACGATCGCCACGATGACGGCAACAACTTTGGTGGTGGTCCACGATCTGTCTGATGGCTCGACGCGCATATCGCTCATCAGTACATGCTATTCCGTTAGCCAAGCATGACCGAGCGGATTGCCGCAGTGTGCTCGGGAGTAGATCCGCAGCACGATCCGACGACATCTACTCCCATGTCCTTGAGTTGACCAGCCAATTCAGCCATACCCTCCGGCGTGCCGTTATAGACGAAATCAGCACCCACCAATTCCGGGAGGCCGGCGTTGGATTGCATGAAGAGCAGGGATCCTTCTGGCCGGGCCTGCGTCATTTGCTCAGCAATTGTCTGCATTTCGGCAAAGCCACGTCCGCAGTTGGCACCCACCACGTCAGCACCCATGTCAGTCAATTCCACGACCGCCTGCGCCGGGGAGACTCCCATCATGGTGTGAAGATTCGTGTCGAAACTCAAGGTCGCGAAGATCGGAAGATTCGGAGCCACCTGCTTAGCGGCTGCGACTGCGGCACGCACCTCGGCTAGATCACTCATGGTCTCGATCAAGATCCCGTCGACTCCACCTTCGACCAGCCCGGTGATCTGCTCGGCGAAGAGCTCCTGGGCGGATTCGGGGGTCAAAGTTCCCATCGGTTCCAGGAGATCACCGGAAGGACCAATGTCTCCGAGCACGAAGCAACCTTCGTGGGCATCGGCGACCTGACGAGCGATCTGTGCAGCCGCCTTGTTCAACTCGATGACTCGATCTTCAAGGCCGTGCATTTGCAGACGCGGCCGGCTACCACCGAAAGTGTTCGTGGTGAGCAGTTGCGCGCCGGCATCGGCGTAGCCACCGAGAATGCGGGAGATTTCGTCCGACTTCTCGACATTCCACAACTCCGGTGCTCCCCCATCATCGAGTCCAGCGCTTTGCAGCATCGTCCCCATCGCGCCGTCACCGACCCGTAGATTTCCGGAGCGAACAGATTCGAGTAGTCCAGCCATCGGCGTCCCATCATTTAAGAGGTGAGCGCTCATAATTGCACATCCTTGACACACAATCGGCGTGGCAGCGCTACGGCTGTTTACGTTCTGTTATCTCAGCCGCATCATGTGGATCATCGAGTCTCGCCAGTCGCACCCGACCGCGCAGGAATAGCAGTGAAACCGCGATGAGGAACATCAAGGCTCCCGCGAGAAGCACGGTGATTCGTGGGCCGATCAGATCTGCGAACCAACCCTGTACAAGCCCACCTGTAGGTGCCGCAACGGTGAAGACCATCATCCGCAACGCAAGTACTCGCCCGCGAAATGCATCGGCGACGATCATCTGTCCTGCGGTGTTGATCGTTGCCACCACCGCCAAGAAGCACGCTCCGATAACCACGAGAGAGATCAAGCCGATCGTGTATCCGGGAGCTAGAGCGAAGATCATGAGCATTGCTCCGTAGACGATCAATCCGGTCCCCGCGACAACACTTAGGCGTGGCGCAAAACGGCCGCCACCCACCAGCGGTGCAGCAGCAAACGCGCCCACGCCCAATGCGGCGTTCATCAGGCCGAGTTGGACAGGACCCACCTCGAACACGGCGCCAGCGAAGACAACGGTGAACGAGAAGATCGGGTTACCGAAGAATCCGACCACGAACGCAACGACCAGCGCCATCATGATCCCCGGCTGTGTCCCGATGTACCGGATGGCCGAGGAGATCTGCTCAACGAATCCGACCGAACTTCGCTGAACCACCACGCCCCTCCCGGCGCGTACCGCAAGCAACGCGACCACGATGCACAGGTAGGTGACGGCGTTGAGTCCGAAGGCCCAGGCCGGTCCGAGTGTGGCGAGCAGAAGGCCCCCAACGGCTGGCCCGATTGCGCGGGCGGCGTTGAACTGCAGAGAGTTCATCGTGACCGCAGATAACAAGTACTCCCGCGGCACAAGATCGTGAACGAATCCCTGCCAACTGGGCATGCTGACGCCGTTGATGGCTCCCACCACCGCGACCAACGCAAGCAGCAGACCTGGCTCCCGAAGATTAAGGATCCAGGCCAACCAAATTAGTCCGGCACCCGCGCCCATTGCGGTTTGCATGACGAGTAAGACGCTGCGCCTGGAAAACTGGTCGGCGACCGAGCCACCGAGCGGACTGAACGCGAACATCGGCAGGAACTGCGCCGCTACGGCCGCACCCACCCACAGTGCGCTTCCTGTCAACTGAAATAGGACATAGGGCAACGTCAGATTGAGAACCCAGGTGCCAGTGTTCGAGATCAGCGCACCGATCCAGAAGATCCGAAAATCACGGAAGCGAAAAGCCTTCATCGCGCGGGGAAACCACCTGCTTCCACTTCACCGATAAGCCCAGGAACGCCCTTCTCACCATGTACCCAGCGCCGAAATATCGGAGTCAACGACGCCATGGCAATCGGCATCAGAATTAGCAGCGCCACAGTTCCAGCACCCCATGCGCCACCGAGAATAAACGCGCCAGCGAGGATCACCGCATCAAACAGCAAGCGTGACAGCCAAAGCGAGATCCCGAACCGCTCGTGTACAGCTCGCACGATCTGGTCATAGGGATTGGCCCCAAGATCGGATGCGAGGGTTGCGACTACCCCTCCGGCAAAAAGAGTGAATCCAACGGTCCACAGCGCGACCCGCAACGCGATGGACCAGTCAGCAGGCGACCAACCAACGAGATCGAAGACCACGAGGTTCCACAGATCGACCACGGCGCCGACCCCAATGAACGCCACCGGAGTTCCCCAGCCTGGCGGTGAGCCCAACATCCAAGACCCGATCAAGAAAAGGACGGAGACGACGATGATGAGAGAGCCAACGGTTAACCCGGTGATCTCGGCTGAACCGGCAATGAATGCATCCAGTGGCGCGACACCCCACCCAGCCACCAACATCCACGCAAGGCCAGTTCCCAGTGCTAAGGCTCCGACAATCAAGGCCGACCACGAGCGGGGGTTGCGTAGCGCACGACCACGCATCCATGACTCCGATCCCGATTTCGACTGAACGGCTTGCGCCCATGATCCCACCCCCTCGCGAGGGCCGGTCGTCTGTCCTCAGGAGGATGCGGAACTCTGTGGTGATTCCTTTTGATCTGACTTGGACTGTCGGAGGCCAATGATCAGTAAGAGGACGGTGATCACGCCAAGCAGCCCCACCGCGATTCCACTTAGCCCAACCGCCCAATTGAATCCAGCGGCGTAGGCCGGCCCGAGATCGTCAACAGCTTTCTTCGCCAACTCACCGGAAGGATCATTGCCGCTTTGCATGAAGAGTCGAACATCGTCCAAGGCTTTACCAAGATGACTGGCCTGAACTCCGGACTCCTCCAAGCGACCGAGCAGGTTGCGTTGCCCGAAAGCATTCACGAGCGCGGCACTAACAGCAAAGCCCATTGCATAGCCCAGTTGACCCACGG
>Ga0209953_1000152_pt1 | contig 26646 bp, 46 predicted proteins | sample SalPonred_H2O_MG_FD_185713 | JGI IMG/M metagenome (GOLD analysis project Ga0209953, IMG submission 185713) | Salt pond water microbial communities from South San Francisco under conditions of wetland restoration - Salt Pond MetaG... | ecosystem: Environmental > Aquatic > Non-marine Saline and...
TGCATTGCTCTATTCATCAGCGTATGTTGCCAATGAGTGGACCCTGGTTGCTCTAAGCAAGATCATTCCCGACATTGTGTTCCTATCCGACAGTAAGAATCACGCGAGTCTTATACAGGGGATCCGACACAGTGGTGCTGACAAAACGATATGGCAGCACAATGATATGAGTGACCTAGAGGAGAAATTGGCAGAGGTTTCCGCGAGAGGACACACGCCCTGTATTGTCTTCGAATCCGTGTATAGCATGGATGGCGATGTCAGTCCAATCTCCGATGTCTGCGACCTAGCCGACAAGTATGGTGCCATTACATATATCGACGAAGTGCATGCAGTAGGGCTCTACGGGAGTACGGGTGCAGGGTATTGCCAACTGCTGGGACTAGAGGATAGGATAGATATTATTAATGGCACCCTCGGCAAAGCCTATGGTGTACAGGGTGGATACATTGCAGCAGATAGGACTGTCATAGACGCGGTTCGCAGTGTGGCCAGTGGATTTATATTCACCACCAGCATGAGTCCAGTGCTGTGTGCTGGTGCCCTTGCATCTGTAAAATATCTCAAGGATCACTCGGAACTTAGGGTAGCACATCAAGAACGTGCTGCCAAACTAAAACACATGCTGGCTCAACGAGGCATTGAAGTGCATCAATCGGCTTGTACTCACATTGTTCCTGTGATGGTGAGAGATGCATTCAAATGCAAGACCATGAGTGATACGTTGTTGAACGAGTATGGTATATTCTTGCAGCCCATCAATTATCCAACAGTAGCAGAAGGAGAAGAGCGACTGCGCATCGCGCCTACTCCTTTACATACAGATGCGATGATGAGCGATCTAGTAGACGCTCTAGTAAAGGTTTTCAATGATTAAAAAATATTTGTATATGGCCCTAGGCTTTTTGTGTGTGGGCATGGCCTACATAGGATTCGTAGTACCGGGCATACCCTTTAGTATCTTCCTAGTGATTGCCGCTTGGGCTTTTGCAAAGAGTAGTAAACGCATGCACGATTGGTTGTACAACCATCCATGGTTCGGAGAGTTTTTGACCAACTGGACCAGCAAGCAGGTGTTCCCCACCAAAGGCAAGTATGCCATGGTGCTGGTAATGTCAAGTTCACTAGCATTCCTGTGGTACAGCACAGGCAACATCAACGCTGTGATTTGGAGCGGTTCATTCATGGCACTAGTAGCCTGCTGGGCATGGCGTTATCCCGGGAGTGTACAAGAACACGCCGAACGCACCAAGTTGGGCAAGAAGATTGGCTGGTTACGCTAGATAGGCTTCCCAACTGGGGTGTGCAATGTGCATGTCCAGTTGTTTGCGTTTGTTCACAAGATCATAATAATCAGGAGCATATGGAGTTCTACGAGGCTTCATGTGTGTTCTGTTGCCTTTGCGACTGTTGCAAGGACCGCATGCTGCCACTATGTTTTCCCAATTGGTTTTGCCACCTTTGGAAATAGGTATTACATGATCAAGAGTTAGATTGTTTCTGGAGTAGGGGGTGTTGCAGTATTGACAGGTGTACACGTCACGAACGTAGAGATTGGTTTTGCTGAATCTAGGCCGACGCCGTCGACGCTGCATTTCTTTGAGCATGATCACAGCCGGCACTCGAGTTTCCCAAGTTTCTGAACGCACCACCCAATCGTCGTACCATTCCAGCACGTTGACCTTGTTGAGATATAGATAGGTGATTGATTCTTTCCACTCGATAGCACTGAGTGGAAGGTATGAAACTGGTTGTGCGTCAGCATTTAATAACAGTGTGTGAGCCACAGCTAAGATCCTCTGTACTAATGGTATTTATCGTGTTAGGTGTCGGTACCGTCGCGAATCACAGGAGCAAATTGTTCTCCCATGCCTATCACACAAGCTATGTCATCATCTATGAATTCAACCGTGCTGGTGAATGTAAAAGTCTGAGGGTTCACATAGGTTCTGAACAAGCCTTCCGAGTATTCCCCGTCATATCTTTTGAACACACCTGGTGCACTGGTGAATGCCAGTTCTCCGTGTTCATTGGCTAGATATTTTCTCAGTGCTGGTATGGTGTTGCAGTCTGTTTCTAATATCATCTTTAGAGCTTGTTGTGCATGCAGGGGTGAACTGATCACACCAAACAGCAACACAAAAGCTAGTTGGCGTAACATCGCTTTCTCCTGTTGAATAGTGTATTTAAGCATACATCCAGGCAGATGTCAATCGAAAAGGCTGTGACTGAGACTTTGAGTATACTCGCTGAGTGCTAGGTCATACTGCTCGTCACAGTCAGCCATCACCAAACTGGGCTTGGGATCTTCAAGCACCAACCATTCGGGCCGACTGCTGCTCACACGATGCTGGAGATCATCTGTGTCCCAGGCACTCACTCCCAGTAGAGCTCTGTAGTCCTTGGGTGTGTTGCCATCTGCCATCTTCTCCAGCATGGTCATGTCACTACTGATACTCCAGTGGCTGTTCACCGGCATGGTGTTGCTGCTGTACCAGTCGCCATCATGCAGCATGATCAGTGCTGTGGGATTGTTGTCACCGCCGCGATACACAGGATCGGTGTACATCAAACTGGTAGTGTCTGAGACCACCAATTGATCCAAGGTGTATTCATGAGGTAGGTTGAGGGTGAGTGCCATGGTGCTCACACTGTTGACTTCTGTGATCAAACACACCTGACAGCTGGGGTTCCAATGTGGATGTGCTATGAGTAGATCGCCCTGCTTGAACATGGAATTATCCTGTTTTCTTGGCACTCACTGGGCCGCCATGCTTGACGCCTTTGATGCGCTTGTTGTCCAACTTGACACGCTTGTTGCCAATCTTCTGACTCTTGCTGGTGTCTCTGGCCTTGAGCCCTCTGCTCTTGCAACTGCTGAGCCAACTGTTGCTCATCTTGTTGGCGGGCGTGTTGGTGCAGTAGGCTTTCCAACCTTGACTGGGTGCTCGTTCGCTGATGATCTCACGTATCTTCATACAGTATTTAGCGGAATCTGTCAGCGGGATTGTCCGTGTCGGCAACTCGATCTTCTGCTAGACTGAAGGTGAGAGCCTTGCGTGGTCCTCGAGTGGTGTTGAGACTGATCTCACCACTGTTCTCATGAAACTCTATTTTGGTTATGGTGGCAGGTTCTCGCTTGGGTCCTACCAGTATGGTCTGTCCAAGTTCAAATCGTAGGTCCAGTCTTCGTAGTGTGCTCATGAGATATCTCCTCTGCTTCTCGCAAAAATATTTATGACAAAGTGCACCAAGGATAACTATAATTAACACAGAGGAGAAACACCATGACTGACATAGCTGACATCACAGTGGGAGAAAGCTGGGCTTGCGAGTTTACCACAACCACATTCTTGGATGAACATGGAGTGCCCATAAGCCGAAATCTACAATTGGGTGAGAGCCATCCAGGAGCTCCAGGCGAGTACACCGGCGTAGGAGTTATCCAAGTGAGAGACACCACCAACAGAACTGTGCAACTACAGGACACCCAAACACAGCAAACCTTTGTGGTCAGCTGGGACAACATACGCAACGTGGATCGAGTGGAATGGCGGAACACATAAGCATTGAACAACTGTTCGAAGAAGAACTGGCAGCAGTCAAGGACATGCGTGAAGCCATGGAGCTAGTACGTGCGGACATGAGTTTGGATGATCCCGATCTCACAGCCATCACTGCTAGTATAGTATGCTATGAACAAACCCAACTGTACCTAGAGCACAGGCTCAACAGACGAGTGCCTCCCGGTTGGCTGAACAGCGACTAGCACACAGTGCCCGCGCAGAAATTCTCAAAGACCTCGCTGTAAGCACCTTGGATTGTGAATCTTATACTATACTATACTTGTGATCAACTGTGGTGAATACTCGACTAATACATATCACATACTATACTAGTATACACACTGAACTTGTCTTATACTATACTATACTCGACTATACTATACACACTGTACTATACTAGTATACTCAACACTGTAAACCCAAAGACCTCGCTGTAGGGCCTTGTTATAACACGCTAGAGCAAAGACCTCGCTGTAGGGTCTGCTGTTAAATACATGTATGCACAAGAGATATCGTATAGTAGACATGCACACAGGAGAAACAGTGGCCAACAGCATGCGCTGCCGTGATCAAGCGGTTGAACTGCTGATTCTATGGCAGAGAGAGCTGCCCCACGCACAGTTGGAGATTGAAAGCTACACTGTGCGACTACTGTGAAAGAACTGTGAAAAGTATTTGAACTATGCCTCTCGCGACCGTTCACAAGAAAAAAATTTTTACCTTATAAAACATGAACTTAGTATAGAAACCTAAGGTTTCTTAACATCAGAACAGACCAACCTACCATATAGACACCATATAACACCATGCAAATGCCCTACATGGGCGGTGGTACATTTCTTAACACCGGCTGCACCAAATTGATTATTCTCTAATAATTCAAATGGTTACTACGGTTAATTCAAGTTGAGTATAGTATAGTATAGTATAGTATAGTATATCATGTCATATCACTATAGTATATGTCACTATAGTATATGTCACTATAGTATATAAGGGTATAGTATAGTATAGTATAGTATAGTATAGTATATAAGGTTATATGTCATTATACACTATAATGGTTATAGTATACACTGCCTTAACCTACACAGCTAAGTCTTTGAAATCGTTGATGTTTTCAGTGTTGTGGGTATGCTGTGGACAAGCTGTGGATAAGTTCGTGGGCAATCGGGTGGACTCGTGTTCAACTTGTATCACTTTGAAACTGTTGAGGTTTTTTCGCCTTGGATATCAAACACTTACACTGTCTAGTTCGAGTGACACCTGAGGTTGGGGAGTGCGCATAAAGCATATTATGTTAAATCGCAAACTGGGTGAGGTACCGCTTGTAAGCCGTTGATTTCCGTGAGGTTGAGGTTTTGAGATTTAACATAATACCGGGCGAGTGCGCATATAATTTATTATGTTAAATTGGCGCGGTGGGGGTGCAAGTCTTTGAAAACATTGAGGAAAATCGGTTTGTAAGCTGTTGATTTTATTGGCAATCATTTGTTGTCATTTCGGTGCGTAACCGGTTGACAGATAGTGCAGCCGACAGTATACTCGTAGTATAAATTAATTAATTGCAAAGAGGGCAAACTATGCAAAACAAACTAGACACCGCAGTACTGCAACAGTACAACCGCACACGTCGTTTTTTACGCACACTAGACGAGCAGCAGATTGCACTGCTCATAGCTGCACTGGATGCACACAACTGCTTGCAAGTAACACAAACACAAATAGACAGTGCATACGATGCATGCGACGAACGCACCCGCATGCAATATGCACAGCACTTAAAATAATTTAAAAAAACAGTTGACAGCACAGCAAACTTGTGCTATAGTATACACATAACGTTAACAAGCATAGAGGGCTACAATATGCAAAACACAAAATTCGTATTTTTCAACGCTGAGGAAGCACAAGTAAAGCTCACAGTAGAGGACAGTGTAGTAGGCTACGCAGACACAGCAGACGGGCTTGTAGAGCTGCTGCTACGTGCAAACGTTGGTGCAACAGACACCATAATGCACAGTTCAGACGTAGACTTTGCCAGCGAGGAAGGCTTTGCCACAGACAGCTGTGCGCATGCATTAATCGACACTGCACTAGAGGCAGCAGGCCTAGCATAAAAAACACTTGACAACGTGTGTGCGCTGTGCTATAGTGTACACACGTTAACTGCGAGAGGGCATCTCATGTACTACATCTACGAAAAGAGCAGCACTTATATCATCGGCAAACATGGCACACCAGATCATCGTGCCAGCTACAAGACTCACAGTGCGGCTAAGGCGGCCATCACACGCATCTGCAAGGCGAGTGGCTTGATGCCCACAGACGAGAACTATCCACTGTACACGCTGGGCATAGCAGATGCCGCATACTTCCACAGCACCATTGAGAAGTCAGTCAAGCGCACAGTGCTGGAGGGCTTTGGTGGCAAGGAGTACTTGGAGCCCGTCAACACTCCCAACTACATGTCACCCAGTTCAGAAACCTATTGGAGCATGTAGAAAGAGGTTGACAACTCGCCCAAGTGGTAGTATAGTAAGAGCAAGAGTTAACAAAGAGGGCACACCATGTTAGACAACTATATCGTAGAAGAAGAGTTCGATCGTGACCAGTTCACAGTAGAGATTGCGTTCGCTCCAGATGACACACCCGTGGATCAGTTGTTTGACACTGACGCAGACTACTACCCAGAATTGATTGAGAACTTGGAGAGTGGCTTCTGGCAGCACATGATCTGTCGTGTGCAGGCACTGTATGACGGCCGGGTAATGGGCGAGAGCTATTTGGGTTCAGTGGTAGCAGAGAGCCCAGCAGCTTGGTTGAAGGAGCAAGAAGAGGGTGACAGTCACATAGACCACATGATCGAAGAGGCACTTGATCAAGCAGGCAAGGAAGCCCTGCGCATGTTGGAGATTCTCAAGGAGGACTTCTTGGCATGAACTCCGAGAATAGAACACCACTCAAGCCATTTAGAGCGTTTGTGACCAGCCAGTATTTTGCAAACCGTGATGAGTATGACAGCTGTGGACAGACTCAGCCTCATACCCTCGCGGAGTACTACCGTGCAAATATTTCTATGTTGAAGGCGCGATATCGGTTGACATTGCACAAATAGGTGCTATACTGTATACAACAGTTAGAAATTAGGAGGGCTATATGGAAACTGTAACAGTGTTCAAAAAATCTTATGACACGGATCAAGCAGACTTGATGCGCTACTCACACGAACTCTACCACCTGCGCGGCACAGTGATTGCGCTAGCAGGGATTGTCAAAAGCAATCCGGAGTATGTGGAGAGCAAGCTGGAAGAGCTGGCACAAGAATTCCAAAAAGTTTAAACGAGGGGTTGACAGTGTGGCATTTAGGTGCTACACTGTATGAGTAAGTTAACAAAGCAAGAGGGCTACTAGTTATGAACAACGTACAAACCGCAATTGCTGCAATCCGTAACGCAAACAACGATGAGCTCAACCAGATCATCGAAGCTGTCAAACTCCAACGCACTTACCTAGCCAAGACCACAGCACGAGCACTGACTGTGGGCGACTTGGTAGAGTTCAAGGGCCGCTATGGCAACACCGAGCGTGGTCGTGTGCAAAAGATCAATCCTAAGACTGTGATCGTAGACGCAGGACACACTCGTTGGAAGGTCACTGCCAGCTTGCTCAAAGTTGTGCAAGCGGCATAAAAAAATTAAATTAGGGGTTGACACACAGTCAACCCTGTGCTATAGTAAGAACATAAGTTAACAAAGCAAGAGGGCTACACAATGAAAGACTACATGATGGACAACGCTTACAAGCTGGGCACCTACAGTGCATTTGCAGGTATGATGCGCCGTGAGATCCGCAACTTGTCAGAAGCACAGAGCAAAGATGACGAGTTCATGGCTGACTGGGCTATTCGTAATCTAGTATCGCTTGCAAAACAATTTGAAGAAACTGTAGAAAAGTTTGAAAAAGAGGTTGACACAGACTAAGAGCTGTGCTATAGTAAGAACATAAGTTAACAAAGCAAGAGGGCTACTACAATGGGAACACGTTCAGCAATTGGTTACAAGACTCCTGAAGGCAAAGTTCGCGCAAAATACTGCCACTATGATGGCTACGTTGCACACAACGGACGCATCCTGCAGGAGCACTACCAAGCAGCTCGCAAGATCGCACAGTTGGTAGAGCTGGGTGACATGAGCACACTTGACGCAGAGATTGGCGTACAGGTAGACTTTGACGATCGTGCGGCACACGAAGGACAGTGTGTGTTCTATGCTCGCGACAGAGGCGAGACAGGCACAGACGCACAAGAGTTTGACACTGTGCAGGAGTTTGTAGAATACTACGCAAGTGCAGGTTGCGAATACTTTTACTTGCACACGGCCGCAGGTTGGATCGTGCATGACCGTTACAATGTAGGCAAAGACTCGTTTGGCTACCCTGTGTTCGACGACTTGGAGACTCGTGTAACACTCGAAGTGGCACGCCTTAAAGCACAAGGCCACGACGTCTAAAAAAAGAGGTTGACAATTAGCACAAGTGGTGCTATAGTGTATGTATAAGTTAAACAAAGCAGAGGGCAAAGCAAATGACTGATTTCAGAGATGTAGCAATTGAGTTGGTAGAAGATGGCATGGTCGATCCTATGATGATGCTCACAGCCTGCCTCAAGTGGATGAGCAACGACGAAGTCCGCGAGATGTTGGACGCCAATGAGTTGAGCGAACGCTTCCTACACGAGGAGGACTGCTAATGGCAGGCGCTGACAACACCAAGACCGTTTATGTTACAGTGGCGTTGGAGGTCCTTAGGGACGCCGACGTTCACGACATCATGAGCGAGTGTGATTACTCGTTTGAACACGACGACATCGTAGATACAGAACTTATGGGAGAGTCAGACTATGCCTAATTGGTGCTACAACAATTTAGACATTACCGCAACCACAGACGAGCAGAAGGCTATGCTCGAACGAGTCAGCAAGGCAGAAGCCGCGGATGGTTTCATCAGTCAGTTCTTACCATTACCTGAAGCCCTGCGTGACACAGTCAAAGGATCAGGCGAGGAAGCACAGGAAGTCTGGGTAGACGGATGCAACAACTGGTATGACTGGCAGGTGCAGAACTGGGGCACCAAGTGGGATCCAGAAGTCATGGACTGTGACTACGATGGTGAAACTCTCACAGTGTGCTTTGACAGTGCATGGTCGCCGCCTATTACGTTCTACGAGTGGTTGACAGAGCAAGGCTATGAAGTATCAGCCAACTACTACGAGCCAGGCATGGACTTCGCAGGGGAATGGGTTGACGGAGATGACTTCTGTCTTGAAGACATCAGCGAGCTCGCTCGTCAAGACACAGACACTCTCAGCAAGCGTGAGTATGACATCCTTGAGATGTTTGGCATCTGGGAGGAAGTTGCTCAATGGGACGAAGACGAAGAAGTTGAAATGGACGATTCCAACGACGGAGAAAGTTAAAAAAGAAGTTGACATCTGCCCTGACTGAGCATATACTGTATATAACAGTTAGGGCAGAGGCACACCATGTTAGATAAGATCCGCGCAGAATTTGAAGCACAAGGCATTGATTGGGTAGAACCATATGCTACCACCGAAGGTGCCATCAACCGCAAAGAGACAGGTGACCACCGAGGCTTGTATTGGATCTATCCAGAAGTGAATCTCTACTTCGGCAAAGCAGCAACAAACACTGTTCACAATCGTCACAAGACTCATCGTGCCAAGTTGGATGTGGACTTGGCTGCACTGTATTCAACGCCCAAAGAGAAGAAGGAGCCCAAGTGGATCTTCCCAGAAGGTTGGAAGGCTGCGGTGCGCAAGTATATCATCGAAGACACAGGTGACATTCCCAGCCACTACGAGCGGACGGATCGTGGCACTGTGGTTCCGGGCGTGTTGGACTTCCCAGTGACTCACCGGGTTGACATTGACACGCTGCCTGTGCTAGTATGGGATCTAGAACATTTGACACCCAAGCAGATCTCAGCTCTAGAAGATGCTATCATTCCTCGAGTGGAGAGCTATGCCAACACAGAAACACACAAGAAAAGATTAAAAAACGGTTGACATTCTCACACTGTGAGCATATACTGTATATAACAGTTAGGGCATTGGAGGGCAGCATGGCTTACTACACTTACACCAAAGATCCAATAGGTTGCTTCGTAGAGAAGGACACCGGCAATTACTTTGAATACTCTGTGAACGACTGCGAACTGTTCGACGGCAATCGCGAACACTATCCGCACAAGGTATGGGTAGGCGGCGAAGGTGTGTGCGGCATGCGCGGTTATCGTTATGCGAACGTCAAGAAGACTGTGGCATATATCATCGTTGACGAAGATGACGGCGGCCCAATCCTGGAGCGTTGGTTCCTCAAGAGCAATAAGGAGTATGCGAATGTCTAATTACAACGAGAAGGCAGTAGAGCGAGAGATCCGTAAGGATCCTCGCATCAAAGTCAAAGAAGCCAAACTCATCAAGGCATTATTGAAAGGACACGCCAAGTAATGGACTGCCTGCTAGAGACCACAGAGGATCTACTGCCTCACACCTACCTCGTCAAAGGCGACAAGATGTTGGCCTACCGCAAGAGCTCAGGAGAGATCGACGTGTTTTCCAAACCAATGAGCTTTGGAAAAAAGTTTAGAAAGTTTAAAAAAGTGGTTGACAACGAGCTGGTTCGAGCATATACTGTATATAACAGTTAAGCAATAGAGGGAAAGACAATGAAACAGACAATCGGATTTATCCTTATCGTAGTGGGCATGATTGCAATGGCAGGTTCAGCTAATGACTGTGATGGTGCGTGTATGGAACAAGCCAACACTATCGGTGAGATGTTGATGATAGCAGGCGCAGGTTTGTTTGCTATGATCGTAGGTGCACTAACAGTATTCAACAGCGCGGAGCAATAAGATGACAGACGAACTTCAATTGATCGAGCGGCTGGAAGGCGTTCGCCGCATAATTGCAACACAACCAGAACTGGCAGACATTGTACTGCTGGGAATGATTGAGGAAGCGGAGCAGAAGATTGCTCGTTTCGAAAATGCAATGCAACAAGAGGAGGTTGCGTAAATACTTCAACGGGCCTATAGCTCAATTGGTTAGAGCACCGGACTCATAATCCGTAGGTTCCGAGTTCGAGTCTCGGTGGGCCCACCATATACTGCCCTTAGCTCAGCTGGATAGAGCAACAGCCTTCTAAGCTGTGGGTCATAGGTTCGAATCCTATAGGGCAGGCCAACAACGACAGCGCACCTTAGCAATGGCGATGAGCTAGGAGATCACACTGCGACTGTCAGGCTCTGGGACTATTAATAGACTTGCCCGGGGTTGCGTCCTTCATTTGCTCCCATGGTGGAATAGGTAGACACACCAGACTTAAAATCTGTTGCCTTCGGGCGTCCCGGTTCGAGTCCGGGTGGGAGCACCAAGACAGCAGGAGTAGAGGAAATTTTAATTGTGCCCTCGATTAAAAAAGTACTCCTCCTGCTATTTTTTTGGTTGACAACTGTGCGCTTCGATGCTATAGTGTATGTATAGTTAGAAGCAACGGAGGGCATCCAATGATCAAGGTACATAACAGAGGTTACGGCACAGGCGAAGCACGTTTTCTGAAACTTGACGAAGTGAACATCGTAACACAAGGTATCGAATCTTACACCGGCAAACCATACATCCTGTTCGAACACAAAGACTATCCACTAGGCGCATTGAACGCACAGTTCGACGGCACTTACTGGGACTGCGATTTAGATTAAAAAAGAGGTTGACACAGCTTGAAGGCTGTGTTATTGTAAGACATAGGGCAACAACACTAGGGGAAACGACACAATGACCGAAACCGCAACAGTAAAACTTGATCCGCGCCGTGAACTGGTAACCAGCATAATCACACACGCACTGAACTATTCAGACGATGTGTCCGAACAGACAGTTGCCGATATGGTTATGGCGGTGATGATCCTGGCCGAGTTGTCCGGTCTGGATCAGGATGATGTCCAAGCGATGGTAGATGCTGGTCAAGACAACGCAATCCGCGCTGCTGCCAGCATTAAGTTTCAGTTCGAAGATTCGTAGAATAATGGTTGACACATAGCACAAGTGGTGCTATAGTATATGTATAGTTAGACAAAGAGGGCAACAAGATGTCAACAGAATTAAGAAACGTTCCAGGATGTGTAGCACAGAATGAATTGCGTCAGACTCGCTTCTGGGGTGGCAAGAACAGAATGACTTGCTTGCAGGTAACAAACCGCAATGGAGACTTCTTGCAGTTGGACAAGTTCCAAGCTCGTGCATTGGCAGTAGAGTTGATGTTGTTCGCAGAAGGACGTGAAGTCGAAGAGTTCGAAGACTATCCAGAGATGATGAATGATCAACAGGATGCGTTCTAATGTATGATGATCCCTGCGACGATTGGTACCCACTAGGCAAAGGAAGCACACAATGAACCAAACATATTTCGAAGCAACAGCACAACAGAAACAACTTGCAGATATCGGCCGAGCTATGATGGACTTCTCTGAAGAGTACGGTAAGATCCACGGCCTGCGAGCAGTAACGGACAACGGCCTGCGAGTCCTTAACAACCTTAGCCATGTGGGCAACAAGCTCACGCAAGTAGGCGGTGTATGGGGAACCACAGTCAAAGACTTTGACGATGCTGATCGCAAATTAATTGTCGACTTCATGCAAAAAAAGGTTGACATCGAGCGCAAGTGAGCATATACTGTATATAACAGTTAAGCAATGAGGGCAAGCAAATGCAAAACTTCGTAATCACAACACAGTTCCTTGAAAACTACGGCGCACACTGCGAGTCGGGCAAGTTTGCTGATGGTAATGCATACTGGAAGATGAAGGGCGGTAGTGACTACCTCGTTACTGGTCTGGATCGCATCCAAGATGCGGTTGCGTTCGTTGCAGCCATTGCCATGCAGAACGGCATTGGTGCTAAGGAGTTTCCAGTAGAGTGGAAGACCGAAGAACAGTGGATTGTAGGCTTGCCGGACGATGCAGACTATCGTGACTTCCTTAAGGAGCAGGTGCTGGTGGTAGATCCCCGCACTGGTGATAAGATCCATCGCGGCTATCCGGAGGAGGTGTAAGATGTTTCATCAATACTTTGTTTATTATGATGGCCGGTTCAAGGGCACGGTGATGGCACTGTCAGAGCAGAGTGCAAAGGACAAAGGCTGTCAGTTGGCTGGTGTGAGTGCGAGTGCTTACACTGGTAAGGCTCGTAGACTAGTAGAAGTGGTGAGACGATAATGGATCAGTTGACACACATGTGGGATATCATTTCTGTTCTTGTTGTATCAGGATTGATGATTGGTATTGTAGCGGCTGTGATATTTGGAGCCATTCGTATAGGCTGGCAGCTGGCACCTTGGATTGTAGTAGGTGCGTTTCTAATTTGGATGTTCGGAGGATAATCTTATGGCAATGTGTCCAAACTGTCACACAGCAGACAAGAACTTCTGGGCAGGGCAGTGTCATGCCTGCAACAGCGAGATTGGATTCATCGAGCAGTGCATTGTGAGCTTGATCTTCTTCAGTGTGAAGGCAGCAGCCACACTGGGCATCCTTTGGTTTTTGTTTGTTTATCTTTAAAATAGTTGTTGACAAACGCGAGATTGAATGTATACTGTATATAACAGTTAAGCAAAGAGGGCGATATGCAAAACATTACTATTATCAACGGCACATACAGAATGCGAGGCGTAGAGACCAGCATGTCAGGTCTAACGTTTCCACTGGTAGAAGAATTTAAAATGGGAGTTCGAGGCGGCTACGTAACAGTGAACGGAGATGGCATCGGCGGATTCCCCAACAGGAACTTTAAGATCAAGGTTGACGGCCCGGAGGACTATGAGATTGCAGGAGATGGCAAAGTGGCCCAAGCGCAATCAGAGACGGACGACGAGATCATTGAACGTATACGCACTCGCTTTGACATGCTCAAAGACATGACCAAAGCAGTCAAGAAAGGCGATGTGCGAGCGATGATTGTGTCGGGTCCTCCGGGCGTGGGCAAGAGTCACGGAGTTGAGGAAGTACTTGAACGCTACAAGCTCGTGGAAACACTGGGTGGCACTACCAGCTACGAAGTGATCAAAGGTGCTATGAGTCCTATTGGCTTGTACTGCAAACTGTTCAAGATGGCAGACAAAGGCAAGGTAGTGGTGTTTGACGATTGTGACAGCATCTTCCAAGATGACCTAAGTCTTAATATTTTGAAAGCTGCATTGGATTCAAAGAAGGAGCGTTACATTCACTGGAACACCGACAGCTTCAAATTGCGCAACGAAGGTGTGCCAGACAAGTTCAAGTTCGAAGCTAGTGCAATCTTCATTACCAATATGAAGTTTGACAAAGTAAAAGGCAAACTGCGTGAGCACTTGAGCGCACTGGAGAGTCGTTGTCACTACATGGATCTTACCATTGACAGTGAGCGTGACAAAATGCTCAGAATCAAGCAGGTGATCCGTGATGGTATGCTAGATAGTTATAAGCTTGATGATGAAGTCAAAGAAGAGATTATTGACTTCGTGGATATTAATAAGAATCGTCTGCGTGAACTGAGCCTGCGCACAGTGCTCAAGGTAGCAGACCTAGCAGTGGCATTTCCCAAAACTTGGGAAGCCTATGCAGAGAACACAGTGATGCGTCGAGCATGACTGTCACTGTGCAAGCCGGAGGACCGCCCTCATCCAATGGCTTGCATACAGTGGACACAGGGACCGCCCTCATCCCCAGTCCACTAGCTGGAGCCAAGCAGTCACACAAGAACTGTAAGCTCGTTGAAATAGTGTAGAAGAAGCCCTCACGATCTACACTATTACTACCCGCCCGGGAAGTAGGACATGCCCTCGTCCGAACCCCGGGCACTTTTTTGGTTGACAAACTGCACAGTTGAGCATATACTGTATATAACAGTTAGGGCAACAGACAGAGAGGGCACACTATGTCTAAGCAACGCACACTACTCAAAGAGATCATTATTCCAAACCTCCCCGAGCTTTTTGCTACAGAGGAAGCTCAACAGTATGCACTGCGCAACCCACACATCTACAACGTTGAGCACTTGGTAGAATTGTGCTTGGCCAAAGTAGGCGGATATGAGTTTGTAGATGAGGAAGGCTATGACTTTACAGACTATTCGGATTCAAAGACAACAACTGTAAACGAGAACACACTGGTCATGACGATCAGCAGTGTAGAAACAAAGATCGGCAGCTTGCGCATTTGTGCTTACAATCCAATCAAAGAGAGCGTGGACTTCTTTTTCCTCACACAGCGTGAACTGAGAACATACGCACTGCCCTGCTACGGCAAGAACAGTCACAAGGAGCGACTGCTGGCACGTTGGAATGCCGCCCGAGACTGCTACAACAGCTTCGAACAATTCCGTGTACACAGCTTTGAACAGTTGGCACACAAAGGTTGACACACACAGAATTGGTGTTATACTGTATACAACAGTTAGGAGATAGGGCATGAAACGATTATTCACACTGATGATTGCTGGCGCTGCATTTGCTTGTTCACCGGCACATGCTTGGGGCGACAGAGAGCAGGGCATACTCACTGGAGTACTGGGCACACTCATACTGCAAGAGATCAGCCGACCGGCAGAGCCAATTGTGATCGAACGCACTCACACTCGTAGCATGCCCAGTCACAATCCACTCAATGAACGACATCGTGGATCATACACTCGTGGCTATGACGATCCCCGCCTAGTGTGCGGACAGCGAGTGAACAGAACCAGCCGCTACACAGAAGTGATCCACACCAACTGCTATGGTGAGATCTTGTTCGTAGAACGCACACCACGCTACTCATACTAAGGAGCACAGCATGCGATTTTTATTTGGCTTACTAGCAGGCATTGTACTCACAGCAGTTGTACCAGCTGTGGGCGACTTCACACGCGACAGCCTCAACACAGTGTTCTCTCAAGCACAACGGGCAACAGCACCCAGCGTTGAAGATGAGTTCAACAAAATGGTTGACAAACTCACCCGTTGAGCATATACTGTATATAACAGTTAAGCAATGAGGGCAAAACAATGCTAGACAACATCCGCACCAAGAAGTACACAATGAAAGAGTTCCGTGCGCTAGAGCGCAACACAGACGGTGACTTGACTAGTATGTACGATCACTTCCTCCTACTAACAGATGCACAGGTAGAACTGCTAACAGGTGATGACTGGAGTCGCTACTACGACTACAAAGAAGAACTTGAATACGAAATGAGTTTGGGAATTTAGGGGTTGACAAAGCTCAAGCTTGAGCATATACTGTGTATATAAATTAGCAAAGAGGGCAAACTATGCGCAATTTACAAAAATTCATCGATGACAACAACCGTTGGATCGCATTCTTCAACACTGCACCGATGACATTCCCATTGAGCCAAGTGCAAGTGAATGACCTAGCACGTACACTGGACAGCAAGCTATCACCTGAGAACCTACACTGTGATGGAGAGATCAGTGTAGCCGAAGCAGATCGCAAGTATCGCTTCTATGCTCAAGTGTACCGTGAGCTAGAGCAGTACTGCTTGAACAACTGGTTGAACACTCCTGTGGTATACGAACTCTAAGAGGAACTGACTATGATGACTACTGCACACACACTTGAGAAATTGGATGCAACACTGGACACAGTAGAGGAGCTCTTGCGTGAGCTACCACTGAGCATGCGCGACGAAGCCAAGTGTATCGACATGCTGTATGTGATGTATGTGATGGCTGAACGTGCTACATTAGAGGTTGACAAACAGTCAGCTTGAACATATACTGTATAAACAATGAAGCAATGCACAGAGGGCAACACTATGCAAACAACTACACAAACACTCACACAAGAGCTTATTCAAGCAACAGCATTCGCGGCAGCAGATGCATTTGAACAGAAGCACTTCCCCAACGGTGGCTGGGGCGCATGTGGCTTTGCTTGGGTAACTGTATATCCAGAGCACAAGGGTAACACTAAGCTAGGCAAAGCAGAGCGCCGTGTGCTAGAGCAACTAGGCTTCCGCAAGGACTGGACTGGTCGTGCATGGGAACTGTGGAACCCAAGCAAGTACGGCACACAGAATGTGGACACACTAGAAGCTGGAGCACAGGCTGCGGCTACACTGCTAAAGCAAGCAGGCTATAAGGCTTATGCAGGCAGTCGACTAGACTAACTGTCGAGCAATACTTGACGGTTGAGAGGTAGTCAAAATCGTTGACTGCCTCTTTTCTTTTTGTATACAATAAAAAATATCTTTCGAAAAAAAAATCAGGGCCCGGGGGCTATATAAAATAAAACTTGTTTTAATACAGCTATTGCTTAATGAACACTTTTTAAAAATACACCGATGCCAAATCACCACCCAACTTCTATAAGTACTTCACCACAAATTTTCGCGCAGCAATTTTTTTGCAGTGCAGAACCAATTTCGGATATATACTAGCATGACTTGGACTTTATTCATAATCACACTCACCATCAACGGCTACAGTGTACAACAGTTGCTCACACACACCAGCATGCAGGATTGCTTTGCACAGCGTGAACAAGTGGTACGCAGTTTGGGCAAACCCACACTGGGAGACTACCAAGCAGTTTGTATCTCGCGACAGCAGTCACGCGACATCGACAATCTTTGATTGTCGACGAGCGTGTAGTGAACGCAGTTCGCTAGCGAGTACGCCAAACGGTTCCGGCACAGTATTGTAGCACCAAGGTATCACAGAGGATATATACACTTAGTACGCACAGTGTTTATACACAGTTTGAACACAGTGTCTTAGATTGCGTTGTTGTATGTATACGCTATGTACGTCAAGCGAACTAGTGCTAGCACTGTGCGTACTCTCTAACTACAGTGAATCTACCATGCATGAAGTCAAACTAGTATACGATCCAGAACCATACAGCCAACAGTTAAAAGAAAGTATAACATACTGTGCTACAGTAGAACTATTCTTGCGGGGCATACACACAGTACAAGCCAGTGCATCGCGCATAGTGTTTGAAAGTGATCGTGACCGAATGCTAGGCTTGATATACTTGAGCGAGTCAACCAGCTTTACTCCAGTATGCATAGACTGACAACGGTTTCAAAACAGTCATCTTTTTGTCAATCGGTTCATACGGTGTATTGCAGTGCGTTGCAAATGGTGTTTGTGGGCGGTTGACACAAAACAGTTTGTATATGTTCTTCTAGTATCGTACTAGCGGAGTGTGGTTTTGCGCTAGGGTAAAACACTGTATTTTGACTGTTGCAAAAAAGTGTTTTACCGCTTCGCGGCTGTAGGAATCTAGCGCAAGCCGCTGCGCGGATTTGGGCTTTCCGCTGGCGCTTCGCGCTATTCGTACTCTGTGCCATTCCAGATAGCACGTCTGATTCTTAGGTTGCGTATTGCTCCGTCGCCTGAGTTTTGACTGTACATACTGGTGTCAACATGCACATCCTGTGCTGGAGCATATGCTTGATCATACAACAGTGTGCTACCATTGTAGTGTTTGATGCGATTGTCTTCGGTGAACACCAAGTAGAACTTTTGATTTTCACTCCATGCTGCATGGTTTGAGTTTGATCCGTTGTTGTAGACCACATACTGATCTTGTCTATAAGGGAACGCTGCATGGTCAATACTAGTGTAGCTGTTGTTAGTGGTAGGATCCGTGTTCCAACCTATCATCTTGTAGCTGACGCCGTTATCGCTGCCGCCGGCTCCCGTGTTGAACTCCATGGTCATAGGCGCAGTGTATCCTTGTACCGTGTAGGCTTGAGCACTCCAGCCGTTGCCGCCTGATGTTTTAACAATATCAATTGAATCTGTTCCGTTGCCTGTGACTTGTACATTGCTGTCGCTGGTAAGAGTAAATGCTTGATAGTCAGGTATGCCTCTGGCCACCACAAAGTCGTAGTCAATGTCTGTGGTGTTGCCCACACTGTCAGTTGCTCTAACAGTTATGCTGTAGGTGTCTTCGGTGTCCTGTTCCGCTGTGCCAGTGATGGTGCCGTCGCTGTTAAAGCTCAATCCAGTGGGCAACACTCCTGACTGTAGACTGTAGGTGATAGGTGTGCTGGGATCCACTGCTGTTATGGCAAAGTCTATCTCCTCCAATGTGCTGAATCCTTCTCTGTCTAGATCCTGCTGCTGAGTTTCAAACACAGGGCCCGATAGATCAGGTCCTTTGGTTATAGTGAGTTCTTGATCGGTGCTTTCGTCTGTGTTGTCTGTGACCTTAACAGTGAATGTATAGTCTGCATCTGCTCCTCCTGGCGTGCCGGATATAACTCCAGTGGCGGTGTTCAAACTCAGTCCAGTGGGCAAGGCGCCGGCAGTTAGAGTGTAGCTGTCTATTTGTCTATTGTCTGTGGCAACAATCTGTTGCTCGTAGGCCAATCCTTGTTCTGCAAGAGGCAAACTGGTGGTGGTGATCACAGGTGCAGCATCTCTTATCACAGTGATTGCTGACAGCCCTTGGTCTTCGCCACTTTCAATGCCCCATACTGTGGCAGTGAGACATCTAGGATCTTCACCTCGATACACAAGAGTAACAAACTCTCCAGCAGACACCAAAATGCCATCTCTACTAAAACTGGCATTGGGAGCAACTCGCGTGTTGTATTCTACATATCTTGAGTTGTTGTCTATGGTACTCTCTGCGGAGGTAATAGCTATGTCCACATAGCAGGTCTCCAGTTCAGATCTATTGCACAGGTTTAGTGTAACACTGGAATATCTATCTGTGCTGCAACGAGCAACACTTTGTGTGATATTACTGTATAGGCTGTATGACCCTAGTATTCCGTTCATCTAACATTCACTCCAATTATAATTCGTATCGCACCAGTACGATGCCGCTAGCGCCTGGACCGCCATTTCCTTGAAACACTGGGCTGTTTCTATATCCACCGCCACCGCCACCAGATCCTGTATTTGGAGTGCCAGAAAATCCAGATTGGGCGCCTGTGCCGCCTTTGCCGCCGCCGCCTGTGCCGCCATCTGCACCAGTACCGCCGCTAGGATTTCGGGCGCCGCCGCCGCCACCTGCTGCAAAGTAACCTTGATCGCCAAATAAAGTTCCAAAGTATGCTGATAAGTCTGTTCCATTGCCGCCGGCACCAGGTGATCCACTAGAAGAATTACTTCCTACACTGTCTGCACCACCGCCACCTGCGCCTGAATTACCATTACTGCCTGAACTGCCGCCTGCATTCAATCCTGCTCCTGGGGCAACTCCTGCGCCGCCTCCAGCGCCTTGGCCGCCACCATGGCCGCCGCCAGTGCCAATACCGCTCTCGTTATAACCACCGCCAGCTCCGCCGCCGTCGGCAGTGTAGATATTAAATACCGATGCATCTCCAGAGTCGCCGCCTGGATACGAGCCGCCGCCCGTTACTCCTGTCTGTCCGCCAGCACCGCCAGCACCTACAGTAACACTGTATGAGTCAGTAATCAAGTTAACGCCAGTTAGATAAAGAACTTCGCCTGCTCCACCGCCACCGCCGATTGTTTCGCCGCCGCCGCCTCCGGCACCAACAACTAGTAAGTCTACATCGCCATCGCCTGACACAGTAAACGAATCGTCACCGACATCCGTAAATGCATGAATTCTATAAGTTGTGCCGCCTAAATCAATATCAGTAACTGTGCCTCCAGTTGCCGTAAAGTTACGAACATTTACGTTGAAAGTCTGATCTGCTGATAATCCTGCACTGTTTGTAGCGGTTACTGTAAATGTAAATGCTCCGCCTATCGTTGGCGTTCCTACCAACAAGCCTTCGTTGTTTACTACGAGTCCTGAAGGCAATGATCCATTAGTTACACTATAACTTATATCGCCTACATCATCTGCTACCAGCTGATAACTAAATGCTTGATCAATTACCAGTCCTGCGATGGTATCAGTAATCCACACAGGAGGTGTTGTATCAGGAGTTCTAGTGATAGTAAGTTCCTGATCTGTGAATTCGTCTACAATATCTGTTACTCGAACAGTGAATGTAAAATCTTGTTGAGCATTGCCTGTTACATCAGGCGTACCTGATATAACTCCGGTAGCAGAATTTAAAGTTAGCCCAGAAGGCAGAGATCCACTTATCACAGTATAGGTTGCAACTGCTCTGTTGTCTGTGGCAACTATTTGTTGCTCATAAAGTAATCCTTCTTCCGCATTGGGCAAACTGGTTGTAACAATTACCGGACTAGGATCAAGATTTTCAGCAATAGTAGCCAGTCCTTGATCCTCGCCACTTTCAATGCCCCACACAGTTGCAGTGAGACATCTAGGATCTTCACCTCTATAAACAAGTGTTAAAAATTCTCCTTGTGAGAGAAGTATACCGTCTCGTTTGAAGCTGGTATTGGGTGCCACTCGTGTGTTATATTCGATGTACCGAGAATTTGTATCTATAACATTTTCTGTTGTAGTAACAGCTATGTCCACATAGCAGGTTTCTAGTTCAGATCTATTGCACAAATTTAATGTGACACTGGAATATCTATCTGTGCTGCAACGAGCAACACTTTGAAATCTAGTATTAAATAAGTTATAGTTTCCTAAAATTCCATTCATTTGTGTTTCGTCTTCCTAAAGTTGTCTTATGAATCTAATGCGAAATCTAAGTAATTTTCATCAATTACTAGATGTCCTGATTCAGAAAACGTTACTGTATCATATGTTCTATTGACTGTGTCTACTGTGGCACTAGATGGATTTGTTCCAAAGAATTGTACATCGTCAGTATCGTACCCCGCATCAAACAAACAATTGTGAACTTCTACTACATCTGTTCGACCACTGTATCTGCTGTCCCAGTTGGCATAGTTTGCAAAAGTGCAATTGTAAAATCTTACATCAATGTCAGGATCGTTGTTGTTATCATAAAGCCACGATACATCACTGTTGTTTAGATCAATATAACAATTCACCATCTTGCCTCTGTCATTGCCAAAACCTTTAACAAGTGCAGATATATAATTTGTTCCGCTGGTTTGTATTCTCTTGAAAGCCAAAAATGCCATTTGTCTTTGTAGAGTAGACTGATCGCCAAATATTGGATGATCTCGCACAGCACTGGGCTGATCGTGATCAAATTCTATGAGCACATCTTGACTTTGTTCTGATGTTCCACATATTAAAATATCTTTTCCTCTAAATGCATCAGTATTGGATCCTCTGGTTGCTGTATAAGTTCCTGGTGATAGTTGTAGCACATCTCCATCAGACAGTCCGTCGATAACGCTGTCGATACTTCCTGGAGTTGAAAATGTTGTAATACTTCCACCTGTGTTGGCAACATACTCGTTTGCATATGCTCGTGCAGCATTTTGAAGAACTTCAAAAGTAAATGATAGATCTGTGGTATTGCCAACTGCATCTGTGGCTGTAACTGTAAGAGGATAGCTTCCATCTTGACCATCGGCTGCTGTTCCGCTGAGAACACCTTCGCTGCTAAGTGTTATCCCGGTTGGTAATGTTCCACTGGTTATACCAAAAGTAATAGGTGTGCTAGGATCAGTAGCAACTATAGTATAAGAATTTTGTTGGCTTACAGTAAATGGTATTTCTATTTCTACAGGATCGAACACAGGACCTGACACATCAGGTCCTTTGGTTATAGTGAGTTCTTGATCTGTTGAAAATTCGGTGTTGTCTGTGACCCTAACAGTGAATGCGTAATCTGCATCTGCTCCTCCTGGCGTGCCTGATATAACTCCAGTGGCAGTATCCAAGCTTAGTCCAGTGGGCAGTGATCCCGATGTTATGTTATAACTAGATATTTGTCTATTGTCTGTGGCAACAATCTGTTGTGAATAGGTCAATCCTTGTTCTGCAACAGGTAGGACAGTTGTAGCAATAACTGGCGCCGGATCCTGTATGAATGTTATATCGTCCAAACCTTGGTCTTCACCACTTTCAATACCCCATACTGTGGCTGTTAAGCATCTAGGATCTTCACCTCTATAAACAAGTGTTAAAAATTCTCCTTGGCTTAGTAAAATGCCGTCTCTGCTGAAACTGGTATTGGGCGCGACTTTGGCATTGTATTCGATGTATCTTGAGTTATTACTTATAACACTTTCTGATGTAGTAACAGCTATGTCCACATAGCAGGTTTCTAGTTCAGATCTATTGCACAAATTTAATGTGACACTGGAATATCTATCTGTGCTGCAACGGGCTACCGATTGAACTATGCTATCTACTAGATTAAAATTTCCTAGAATTCCATTCATTTTTTAAATCACCAATATTGTTTAGTGTATTTATGTTAATCTGAGCAGTTTAAAAAATTATTCGTCTCCTAGATTGTTCAAGAACTGTCTTAGTTTGGTCGAATCTGTTTCTGCACGTACTTTGCCAACATTGCCACCGTCTGTTGGGTTTTCACGAGGTTGTGTAGTTTGTGTACCGTTTCCACGTTTGATGTTGTCTAACACGCTAGATCCACTGCTTTGCGATGCACTGGAATATCCGCTATCTTCATCTTCACCAATGTCAAAGATACGCAAGGTGTCTACGTCAAAGCCTAGATCCACTTTCATACCCACACCACTACTACTACGTGTCTTCATTAGCTGGATCTGATAGCGTCCACGTTCACGCATTGCTCTTGATGTAAAGATACCAATCAAGTTATCTGCTGTGTTGATCTTACTAATACCACCCGAGATGTGCGAGTGATCAAATTCAATTTCTTCAACGGAACTACGGTTCAACTGCGATGCTGTAACAAAGATTGTGTTGAGCTCCATTGCCAAGTTGCGTAGCTCTTCCGATACATACTTGTCTTTGACAAACAAGTTCTCTGCGCTAATCTTTTGCCCGATTGGATGCATCAAGTCTAGATAGTCAATTAGTAGCACGTCAACCTTCTTGCCTGTCTTGATTTCATATTCTTTCAAGTATGCACGTACATCGTTTGCGTTCTTGCCTGTGGGCATGTACTTGACTTGGAACGCTCCACTTTTCTTGCCAATCATCTTGACTTTCATCTCAACATCTTCAATACTCTTGAAGATATCGCGACTTGGAATCTCTGTGGTCATAGCATCTACACGCATGCTCACCAGTGCTTCTGACAGCTCGAATGTCAAGTACATCACGTTGAGTCCTGCCAGTGCCCAGTTCACACCCAAGTTTGCCATAAACAAACTCTTGCCCGACCCTGATCCACCTGCAAAGATATTAAGTTCGCCTCTGTTGAACCCACCAAACAGTTTCTTGTCCAGTGCGGGCCAGCCTGTGCTTACTTGTCCGTTCTTGTCTTTGATGCTCTCCAGTCTGCCTCTAGGGTCAGCAAAGTAGTCTGTGCCCAAGTCTTTCTGCAAGCCAATCTGTACAGCCTGCTTGACCAGTTCTTCACATGCACCATACTCGCCATTCTCTAGCAAGTCTGCACTCTTAAGAATAGCTGCCTCTAGTGCTTTGTGCTTGCTAAACGTTTCAAAGTCTTGCAACAACCAATCATAATGATTCTCTGCCAGCTGTCCAGGGTCTTTCAAGTTGGTGTCAGTAGCAGCGTTTACCATGTCAAACGTGGGTAGAGCATTGTGCTCTTCCACATAGTTCTTGATAAACTTAGCCGGCTCTACCAGTCGTCTATCAAATGTTGCGGGATCAAACACACCCTGACAGCGTACAAAGCTCTCAGCGTCTGTCATAAACATTTCTAGATATACTTTCTGTATATCATAACCATAGTCTGTGTTTTGTCTAGTTGTCATTCTCGGCCTTCGTGAATACTTTTACTCCATACATTGTAGCAAAGTCTTGTGCATCTGTCAAGTTGTTAACCATAGGGTTACCTTTGATGTTCAGTGATGTATTTAATAGCATAGGACATCCTGTTTCGGAATGCCATGCCTCGAGCAATAACCTAATACCACTTCTATCTCCTGGTGCAACCGTTTGAACTCTTGAGGTTCCGTCTCTGTGGATAATAGCAGGGTATGTCTCAGGATATCGGCAATGTGCTGTGTACTGCATATACGGTCCGACGGGCGTAGTGAAGATATCACTGGCGTATTCTTCAAGAACAACAGGGGCAAAGGGTCTAAACTTCTGTCGCTGCTTGATGGCATTGACTCTGTCTTTAATATCGTTGCCTCTAGGATCAGCCAACAAACTGCGATTGCCAAAAGCCCTAGGACCAAACTCAGCCCTGCCGTTTGCCACACCTGCGATGCCTGTGTTTTTAAGTTCCTTAACAAGTTTTTCAACGGGATAATCTCCTTCAATATTGTAGCCTAAGTATGCATGTGGCATAGGCATAAATTGTTTTTTATGTGCTAGCACACACCCTACTGCACTGCCTGCATCGCCCGGGTTGGGCATAATCCATACGTTGTCAAAGTATCTGTAAGCTATGCTATTAGCACTACAATTAAGCGCACATCCACCCATGAGCACAAGATTTTTACTGTCAAGGTTTCGACTAGCCCATAGTAGGGTATTAATTATTATGTATTCGTATACTGCTTGGGTAGCGGCAGCAATGTCAAACATGTCTTGCTCTGTAGTAAGCTCAGGACGCCACCAGCGGCAACCTCGATGTAAATTGTGTTTAATCTTTATTTTAGGGTTGTACCCTATACCTTCTTTGTCAATAAAGTCGTTGTAGATGTCCATGAACAGTCTTTTAGGATCACCGTATGCTGCCATACCCATAAGAATATATTCATCTTCGTTTGGTTTTAATCCTACACGTTGCGTCATAGCACTGTACCACAAACCTATGCTGTGCGGGTACCCTTGGCTATAAATCTTGTTTAGTTTGTCGTCTTTGCCCTCCCAAATGGTTAACGTTTCAAATTCGCCAATGCTGTCGATACATACGACAGTAGCATCTCGAAAGTTACTAGTATAATAACCAGCGGCAGCATGACTGTGATGGTGAGTGCTATAGCGAATAGGAGCATGTACGCCATAGCCTGCAAGATAATTCTTGACATTGTTTTCTCTATAGTTCCAACCCTGTCCTGCTCGAAGCTGTCTAAAAGTTTTCCTAAGGGGTCTTTCGTACCAAACAACTTCATCAGGCTCTCCCCATTGTCGTGCGTAGTCTATTAGTTCTTTATTTAAATGTGCATCGTTTTTAATGCCGCTGAAGCGTTCACTGTGACTAGCGAATTCGAGTCCCTCGTCTGTAAACACTGCTAGTGCAGCATCATGACTGTTTGCTGATATACCCCATGTAATCATTTGTAGATAAACGGATCTTTTTCGCGAAGTTCTTTCATACGTTTTCTAAATCGTATTTCTTCTCTAATGCGAGTATAAGGCCAGGTAACAATATTCCATACAACCATGACTACAAATACAATTGATAACCAAATCTTTTTTAAGTAAACCATTTTTTTGCTCTCAGTCTAATCTTAAGTGCGCTTTCGTCTGCACTTGTTGCAATACTATGTAATGTATATAGTCTACCGTACTTATCTACAGCATCGCCGATATCATTTATTTCTTCACTCCATTCAGGCATGCTCACGCTGAAGCCTAGATCAATAGCACGTTCAACAAGTTTCTTACCTGCACTGTCTCTGTCAGGTACAACAATGATATCTTTTTGTAAACGCTTGAGTAGCATTGCTTGTTGGTCACTAATCTCTGATCCGCCAAGTGCGCAACCTTCTACGTGTATGGCATCTATCTGACCTTCACACACAATAGCAAACACCTTGGTGTGACGTTGCTCATCTAGCCCATACACAAAGCCAGGTTGTATCTCACTTAGGTACTTGGGCTTCTTGTCAGGCACCACACTACGAGCAGTCCACCCTACTACCCTGCCTTCGTAGTAAAAGGGTATGATCAATCTGTCACGGTACCCCAGGCTGGGGCTCCAGTAGTAGTCAGTGTCATCCACGTTTAGATTACGTGCTGCCATGTATTCTAGCACAGCCATGCTAAACTTGTTGAAGTCTGTGATGTCTGTGATCTTAACAGCGTCGTCTGGCAACGGGACAGAGTTGAAGGTAGGCAGTTGCGCTATACGCTCCTTGACCTCAACGCCTTCGTTTTCTCTCA
>Ga0209953_1000154_pt1 | contig 26576 bp, 40 predicted proteins | sample SalPonred_H2O_MG_FD_185713 | JGI IMG/M metagenome (GOLD analysis project Ga0209953, IMG submission 185713) | Salt pond water microbial communities from South San Francisco under conditions of wetland restoration - Salt Pond MetaG... | ecosystem: Environmental > Aquatic > Non-marine Saline and...
GAAGGTTGACACTGTGCCGAAGCCTCGTGAAATGATTCTACGGGGATCTAACGTTGAGCAGATACGAAAAGCTGCTGCTAAGATGAAGATTGAGATCACACACGACACTGCACGAGCCAGAACTCGCAAACACACTGAAGAGGGAAGAAAGCGCATAGCAGAAGCTAAAATGGGCGACAAGCATCCCGCAAGAATTAATGGTAGATCACAAGAGTTCCGTGACAAAGTATCGAAGACAATGGCTGGTACTCGCAGGGGAGAAAATAATCCCATGTATGGTCACAAGCATCGAGACTCTACTAGACAAAAAATGTCAGAGAAAAGAAGAGCCAGGGGCAAGTATAAATGGATATGCTCGCCCGATGGCCCAACTAAAATACCAGAACATGAACCTGTGCCTGATGGATATCAACTTGGTATGTTTTACGATCCCTACAAACCAGATGATCTACAATAAATTCTAAGAGTTAGACCTCAAAATAAATTCTCTGTATTTCTTATCAGACAACCACTTCGTCTGCGGTCGACTTTTCTTTCTTGGCACGAGGCTTTTTAGTAGTAGTCTTAGCCGTTTTCTTTTTGGTACTTTTTCGAGGCGGTTTATTATACTCCTCTATACCAAGAATAGGCAGACACTTCTCTAGTTTAGGATAGAGTTTCAATAGTTCTCCATCTTTTACCGCAGTAAGGATCTTTGCTTCTTCTACTTGAATAGCTTCTAAGATATTAATCCACTGCTGCTCACGTTTCCAATCAGGTAGATTATTCATGTTGCTTTTGGGATCAATAAACTGCTTAACTCTTCTCCATTCGAGCATGAGTGTAGTTTCTCCCATGCCTTCAGGAATATCGTCTAGAATTTTAGCTGTCTCTGGCATACCTTCTGGAAGTCTCCAGTCAGCTTTTTCTGCGCCTACGCCTAGCCTAATCAAAGGCACAACTGTTTGATTCTTAGATGCCCATGTTTTTAAGCGTTGCACCTGTTCATCTGGCTTTGCAGCTTCGAATACCCATTTGAAGCCTTCGTTTACTTGTCTAAAATTACTCTGCATCTTCTAACTCCCATTCAACATCATAGCCACCTTTGCGATCTGTCCACAGATCATCTTCACGGTCGTAATCAAAGTCACACATGAAGCCCCAGAACAGATCAGACTCTTCGTTACAATTCTCTGTAAAAGATTCCATACTGCCAAAGATTTCTATGATGGCGTCTTCTGGAACATCATACGTCAATGTGCTAGTCATTTGGTGATATTCTTTTTTCGTAACAATCATATTAAAAGTCTCCTATCACTTCAATCATTCCTTTCATCTTGTGCTTTATAAAATAATTTAGCAGTTGACTACGGTCACCGCCTTGCTGTTTTTCATAACTACTTATAATCTCATTTTTGATGTCTTGTGGAGTCTTTGATAAGTCAACGAGCATTTGATTGCGATTATATCCATGCGACATATCAGAAGTGATCCACTTTTCTGGCGGAGTAACTTTCCACTCTGCAAGAAGATTTTTACGAATAGACTTCTGTCGAATGCCTTCAACAAAACAGTTATCAGGAGACAGCATGTTAGGCACACCGTCACCCTTATCACCAGTAATTATATGCTCCATCAAAACAGAAGAAGCAGGTTCTTTGATCTTGATCCACTTCTTTTGTGAAGGAGAATACTGCTTTACATTGCTCCACTTTTGCAACTGATTAAAGTCATGGTCGCCTGACAGTACGAGAAAGGGAATCTGTGAGCCTTCATCAAACAAGCCACCACCTTCTCCTGCTGTCTGTGAGTATTCAGCGAGAGCACCTATCACATCATCAGCTTCTGCCCCATCGACATCAATCACAGGATAAGGAAAGAACTCGTCTAGCTCATTGCGAATACAGTGTAACGCTTCGAAAATTGCAGACCAATCATAATCACTGTCCTCTCTTGACTTCTTGCGACCTGCTTTATAATATGGAAATATATCTCTGCGCCAATACCTACGATTATCGCATGCAATAACTACTTCATCACCGAACTCATCAGAAAATTTATTCTTGTAAGAACGAATTGTGTTTAGTATCATGTGTCGTAAAAGAGGCACGTTTACTTCTATATCTTTATTACCACGACCACCCATTTCGCCCATAAAAGCTGCGATCGCTACTTGATTATAATCTATTACCATCATATTAAATGATCCTCACGATAACCATTGTAGGCTGTAGTCGCTTCTTCACTGCGAGTTTCTTGCCACGAATAGTATCAACAAATTTGTGCAGTCCGTTCTTACGTGCTGCCATGAATGCAGGCACTTGATCATTAGGCTTACGCATTGTCTTTTCATAGGACTTTGCATCAGAATAATTATCAATAGTAGTACCTTTGACACTGAGCGTACCTTCATACTCTGAAGCATACACGCCTATCTTTTTGCGAGCAGTGTCATACACCCACACTTCACTTGCGCCTATAATGTCTACAGGGTCAAGCGACTTCAACTTAAGCTCAGGATATTCCTTGAGATACTTAAGGCGACGGACTAGCTTGTTCTTGTCAGTAGGCTTCTTGCGGCGAATACGAACAATCTTCTTTGACTGTTTAGTTTCGAGCAAGCCTGTCTGTAGGTCTTTGTAGAACTCAATCAGTTTCTTGAGTAGCGACTGCTTGAGGTGCTTGTAACCCTCAATCAATTGCTTGTCCCATTCACCTAAGTTATCCATGTTGCGAAGTGCTAAAAGCTCACGCCACTCTAGTGACAACTCATCGAGTTTAGTGTAAGCCGTAGATATCTCTGCTGCATTGAGTTTGTAACTCTCAACAAAAGATTCTACCTTGACTGTACCACCTTGTACGATTGTAGCCTGTGCATCTTCTACACCATCGAGAAAGTTATCGAGGTTCTTTCGGATAGCTACTACCTTAGGCGCTTCTTCTTTCTCAGTCACATACGCCTTACCTTTCTGAACCATATCATCTTTGATCTTGAACAGGTAATCAATGTGCGTCTGAGGCATGTAACCTAGCTTAGACCAGATGTAACCATACTTAGCGATAGAATAGAATGTGGAGTCAGGCAACTTTAGAATGTCAGCTACATCTGCTGCATCATAGTTTGCCTTCATCCACTTCTTGATGTGAGGTACACCGCTCTTGTCAGCAACTTCGTAGTGAGTGAAGTATTCACAATCACTGAATGCCTTAGAGCGGTCCTCTTCGGATGTGTACTCCTTGTATTCTCGCCATTTAGGTTCTGGGAGAACATAAGTACTGCGTTGTCGTTTTGCCATTAAAGGACTCCTTATTTACATTACAATAGTAATTATAACACCAAGGAGTCACTGTGTCAAGCACTTCCATACGGATTTTCGGGATTATTGAAGATTTTTTGCATGGTAGAGGGTTTATTTTCGGATATTCCACAATTCAACCAGCAAGTGACGCATGATTTCTTCTCCCATTTGCCATAAACATCGGAAAAAGGATCAGATTCTAGTATCTCACGGAGGCTATGTTTCTTTAGTGATATTTTTTTATCCTTAAATATGTCTAACATCTGTGCTCGTTGTATCTGTTGGTTTTCTCTCTGATACAAAGAAAGATGTCCAAAGTGACAGCAAGGATAAACATCTCCCCATGAGGTCACACGAATTTCAGTAGAGTCTTGACCATTTCTCATGGAGAAACATTTAGTTTCTCCTTTAGCAAAAAAATATTTACTCTCTACTTGATTCTTTATATTTTCATAGTCAAAATCTGATGCTAATTTTCCATTGAGTACTGGATAATTATTTTTTATCTGTGACTCGTCTGTAGGATGTATCTCATATAAAACTATTTGATTCTTGTCTCTGACTTTCATTGGACCACGCTCAAACCCCTGCGGAGTTTTAAATGTTATGTCAGAGAATCCCATAGAGTCTGAAAGATTTTTCATGTCTTCCAGTTGATGTTCATTATACTTAAACACCAAAGCATCCCATGTAGCAACTGCGCCTGTACTCAAATAGGCTTTGGCATTAGCAATTACCTTTTCCCATTTAACATTTCTTCTGTAAATGTGATTGGTATCTTCTAAGCCGTCTATTGAAAAAATAACCTTTCTTTCTGGGAAGCCAGAGAAAACTTCTCCTAATTCTTTCCAAAACGAGGGAGATTTCATACCGCCATTGGTATTTACTTGAACACTTGCATTTGGATTACATTCGAATGTGTATCGAAAAATTTCAATTAGATCAGGATTAGTGCCAGCATCGCCATAATCACCAGAGTAAGTCCATTGCAAAATGTTTTTAGCAAAGTCTCTGGGAAACCATTCTTTGAATTGTTCAAGAGTCACATATTGAGGAGTGAGTTCTTTGTTAAGAACAGGTGACATATTTTCATATCTAGGACACCAAGCACAAATGGAATTGCACAGACTAGATATTTCTATGTTCACCTGCCTTACACTATCGTACTCCCACATCTAATAGTTCTCTATTAATTCGAGGAGCGGACATACTCATTTTGTACTTTAAAGTCAATCACTTTATCAAACTTGACAGTGCGCCAACCTTGCTTTTCTGTGTCAAACACAGTGAGAACGCCAGCCGGCTTGCTTTTACTTGTACCTTTAGTTTCTGGAACAATAGATTCTTGTAGTGTACATTGCATGTCACGAACAGTTCCGTCCGTCTTTTCAAATTGTACGTGGCACTCATAGCGTGTTAGATAGTCTACCACTTTGCCTTGCCATGCTTCGTTATTTCTTTCAGGGTGAAAATTCATAATTACTTTCCTTTCTTATCAATTAGCCATTCAAGTTTTTTGCGAACTCTTCTATCGAGCCGCTGTACATGTTGCATATCGTCTTCGGTGATTTCTACAGAGTCGTCTTGAGAAACTTCTTGTTCTTCACAAAAGTCTTCAGTTGCTATACCGAAGTCTTCGCCATCTGGTTCTACATCTTTTTCAGATATAAAAGTGATAGTCTCACCTCGTCTTTCTTTTAAACTCATGTTTGCCGCAACAACAAGCAAGATAGCTAACGGGTCAAACACAAGTATTAATAATATTATAACAAATCTGACAGTCTTGTCAAGTGTTTCTTTGTCTGTATCGCCATATATCATTTCGGCGACATATAATAGAGGTCCTACTTCTACCTCAATGAGAAGTTGTTCTGTTTCTAGTACTAGTTTCTCTTCGGATAAATCATCAATGGAGGCTATGGCACTGTCAATGGAGGAGTTGAGTTGATCTCTTTCATCTGACTGCCGTTCTCTTGTCGCAATAGCACCATCATCTCCTCTGATTCTATCATAGTCTATCAGAGTTTGCACTGTAGTGTCAAGTTGTGCTAGTACTGTCTCTGCGTCTGCTATACGCCTCTGCTCTGTTTCAATGCGCCTGTCGAGTCTAGCAATCTGTAAACTATTGTCGCCGGTAGACACACTGTGTTCAAGGTGTGCTTTACTGAGAAAGCCAAAGATGCCCATCGATGTGATAATGGACAAAATAATGACAGCAATCGTAAAGTATGACTTCATTGCGAGTGCTGTTTTGTTCCAGTATCGATAAAGCCAAGAAGCTGTGACGAGTTTAGCTACCTCTAAGACAACTCCCATAGCCACAATGGGAGCAAAAACTGCGGGGAATATTGCTGTCAATCCCACGATTGAAAAATAACCAGCAACTGCTGATACAGCAAGTGCTGAGAATGCAAGAAGTGCTATAAAGAACATTTTGGTGTCCACTCTATGGGCTCAAAATCAGCCAACGGTTCCTTGTTGAGACGAATATTGAGCATGGAATTTAAACACTTGGGATCGTGTCGTTGTTGCCACTGTAGGAGAAACTCTTGCATTTTAGCCCACGACTTTTTGTCGAACTCTGCAATAGTTTCTTTCTCAAGCTGTCCTTCGTATTCAAGGACATACCTAGAACTACCATAGTATTTTTCATACAGTTTTTGCGTCTTGCCTGAGTAGCCTATGTAATATGTGCCGTCAGGAAAGTATGTGCAATAAACTCGGTGAACCTGTTTTTCTTTAGGTTTCTTTTTCTTTCTCGCTACCATCAAGTGTTTCCTCATCATCAGAAACACTATTTATAAAGTCTTCGGCAGTCGTGAATTTTAGATCGGTGTCGTTCTTCTTACCAAAAATTGCATCCCAATTGTCGGCGAACTTTTTATCGTCAGCACCCTTACGGCGTCCTGACCCCTTGCCCCCATGCCATTTTGTCATTACCAGTCTTCCTCTATTTCATCTTCGTCTATGAAGTCATCTAATGATGCTTCGATTTCCAACTCTGTACCACAAAAAGAACAAAAGGTAACTACATAGTGTCTATCTGACATATCGTGCTTCACTTTATATTCAGCTTCGCAAGCCTCGCATTCTATAGTTTTTTTGATTATGATACTTGTCATTTTTATACCTTTACTAATACTACTGTTTTATATTCTTGATCGCCTTCATCTATATATGTTTTATAACCAATTTGCTCACAAACATCAACCAAAGTAGATCTGGACACATATGAAATGCTTCTGCTTATAAATTCTCTATTGTTCATTGTTAATTTTTGATGTTCTTTAAATAAATTATCATTAATATTCAAAATATCAGCGTCTCGAAAAGAAAATATAACTTGACCTGCTGTTGGTAACAATTCATAAAATTCTTTTAAGTAATATGCAATTTCTGATATATTGAAATGACAAAAAACTGAATTTGATACTATCTTATTGATACCTTTATCATACATTTCAGAAATATCATTTCTTTTTATATGCAAACAGGAAATATTATCAATTTCTGCGGTATTTTCTGTACACTTGTCAAGAAAAGATTTACTAACATCAAAACAATATACTTTTTTGGCAGATTTTGCTAGACTTTTCGCACCAAAGCCAAATCCACTTCCAAAATCAGCTACGATGTCTGTTTTAAATAGCGTAGAAGTATAAGATAGCTCGTATAATTTTTCTATTCTGGATTCCAATGATTTCAGTGATTCTTCTCTGTTTCCTCCAGCAAGCTCAACAAGTCTTTCTGTTGTTAATCCTTCCCATCCATTATCTAAATTTGACATACTTCGATTCCTGCTTGTTCTAAAAACTTGTCGCCGCTTCCCTTTGAAGCGTTGTACTCATTTATATAGTACACCTCTTTGATGCCTGCCTGATAGATAAGTTTAGCACACTCGATACAGGGAAAGTGCGTGACAAACACAGAAGCTCCATCGCTTGATTCAGTAGACTTACACAGTTTCATCAAAGCGTTGGCTTCTGCGTGGAGTGTCTCTGGCTTAGTGGTGAGAAACTTTACATCACCGTTAGGCCACTTGATAACATCTTCACACGCATTGTCCCAGCCCGAAGGCGTGCCATTGTAACCGACAGACAGAATACGATTGTCTTTTACAATGACACATCCTACTTGCAGTTTCAGTGCTGTGGATAGCTTTGCTGTTTCATCAGCAATTCTAGCGTAGTACTGTAACCATTTTACGCCCAAACGTCACCCCAATCGCCTGTGAGAGCGCCTCTAGCGTAATCAGTAGCACGGTTCTCGAAAAAATTCGTGTGTGTAGGTGCATTGATCATTTCTTCAACCCACGGCAGAGGATTCTTCTTCACTTTGAAGATGCCCTTCAGTCCTAGGCTGATCAGTCTACGGTCACAGATGTAGCGAATGTACTTCTTCACTTCTTCTGATGTCAGGCCTTCCATTGCACCCATTGCAAAAGCTAGATCGATAAACTTGTCTTCAAGCTCTACCATCTTCTCTGCAATCGTGTAAATCTTGCCTTTGAGACTGTCGTTCCACAGTTCAATGTTTTCGTTTACATACTCACGGAACAGTTTGATCATAGACTCGGCATGCATTGTTTCATCAACAATTGACCAAGTAACAATCTGACCCATGCCTTTCATCTTGCCATGGCGTGGGAAGTTAAGTAGCATGATGAAAGACGAGAACAATTGCATGCCTTCAGTGAATGCTGAGAAGGCTGCAATGTTTGTTGCTATCGTCTTTTGATCTTGCGTCTCCATTGAAAGTTCTTGCAGATAGTCATGCTTGTCTTTCATCGCTTCGTATTCTAGGAACTCATTGTAAGTAGACTCAGGCATACCGAGTGTTTCAATGAGATGTGAATACGCAGCAACGTGTAATGCTTCTCGTGCAGCAAAGCCAGCAAGCATCATGCGAACTTCTGGTTGAGGGAAGTTAGGAAGGTAGTTATTAATATAACCACCCGCCACATCGATATCTCCCTGTGTGAAGAAACGAAAGATGTTAGTTAGAAAAGCCTTTTCAGAATCATTGAGCTTTGATTTCCAATCCTTTACGTCTTCATTCATCGGCACTTCTGTATGCAGCCAATGACTCTGTTCGTGCTTGAGCCACGCATCATATGCCCATGCGTAGTTGAAAGGTTTGAAATAACTTCTTTCGTCCGTCAGTTTTAGTTTTGTCGCCATTTATTCTGCTCTTATCTTATCTAGTTTATCGAAAAGTTGTGTTTTATATGATTCATCAAACAAATGATATAATACTATCTGTCTTGTACCCTTTATAATGCAGGTACCATATTTCTGCATAGGCTGAGTTCTAAGGCCATAATCTTTATAATGTCGTGGCTTACATACCCTACCATGTATTAATTGTGTATCATAATAATAATTAGGATATCTACTTGGTTGAGTAATTCTAACAATTTTGTCTGCAAGTGTTGAATTATATTCTTCAAGACTTATTATACCACCAATATAGCCTTCTGTCAACGCTTTATCTGCTATAAGTGAACCTAATTGATTTGATGTGGTCATTCTGTCTCTGCCTAATCTTTTGGCATGAGAAGGAATGCTGTATACTCTGGATTGGACATACATGTTGGGATCTTCATCAAAAGGATAGTAACCATGTCCTGCGACTATTTTACCATTCTCACGATAGATATAATAACCAGCTCTGTCATCATATCTTTTTTCTTTATAGATGCAATATAATAAAGAGTTGGGACAATTTTCCCAGTTATCAATCCTCATGTTTATTGCTGCTGGTCTTTCATCATTTTTTGCTTCTTCGCAAAACGGCAGCAATTTTTCAATAGGATATCTACTTGTTACTCTCTCAACTATTCTCTCTATCATTTAGTGACGTCCAATAGATATTTTCTCACTTTGGCAGTGTATTTATCATTATAATATTCTAAAAGTTCTTCATAGTTCGTTATAGTATTTTCTGGACGTCTAGGACTTTTTTTATCTTTCCACACTGAAGAGTCTTTGTATGGCATATTATATTTTTTAGCAAATTCAATTATACCCATTTCAATTAAGTCTTCATAAAACACAATAAAACTATTTTTCCATTTGTCTTGTCCTACTTGACTCGCTTGAAAAATTCCAGTAGTCATTAGAAGGGTTATCATAGAATCAAATTGATCTAGATCCACGTGAAATGACAGCGGTCTGGTGTTATATTGTCTAGCATTAAATTCGTTTGTCTTGACTGAGATCAAACCACTACAAGTCTGCTGAAATACATCTTTTCGTAGACTCACACACAGAGAAGAATCTCCATCTGGTTTAAGAGAAATCATTCCATGATCATGAACAACAACTGGATGATTCTTGCTCTTCTCTATTATACTAGAATTATCTTCTTTGGTATTTCTTTCACACTTCTCATAGCCCATATCAACTAAATGATGGGCTATGAGATTTGATCCAGTTCTACCAGGAGTTGCTATTACCCAGTTCATTATCCCTCACATGACAAACATTCGTCATTGTTCACTAGTGCTGTCATATCAATCTCTTTGATGATTTGACGTTCAATGCGATTAGATACTTTGTCCGCTTTGCCTAGTTTCTCTGAACGGCAATAGTAAAGTGTCTTCAAGCCTTGCTTCCATGCCATGTAGTGAATAGCATGCAGATACTTGATGTTAGAGTCAGGACGGAAGAATGTATTGAGTGACTGTGCCTGATCAATAAACTCTTGTCTGTCAGCAGCGTGTTCAATAACCCAACGCTGATCAATCTCCATTGAGGTCTTGAATACATCTTTCTCCCACTCGTCTAGGAATGTGAGATGCTGCACCGAGCCGTCATTGGAAATTATTGATGACCAGATTTCGTCTTCTGCCTGTTTCGTCTTTCCAGTTTCAATCTTATCTTTAATAACGTCCACAAGATACTTATTTTTATTGAGAAACGCTCCAGAAAGAGTATCTTGCCTGTAAGCATTCGCCCTAAACGGCTCAATAGATGGGCTAGTGTTACCCATGATAATAGAAGAGGACGCATTAGGAGCAATAGCCATGACATGACTAAACCGTCTTCCTGTACCCTTTGCGTCAGGTGCTTCACCTCTAGCCTCACCGAGTTCAATATTCGCTTCATCAAGTTTACTCCTGATGTGTTTAAACATTCGTAAGTTAGCACCCTTAGCCATTGCGCTTTCCCATGGCAGGTTGCTCTTTTGCAAGTAGGCGTGAAAACCTAATGCACCAATACCAATACTTCTCTCACGAGTTGCAGAGAACTTAGCTCGTGCTACTTCGTCAGGCGCATTGTCAATAAAGAACTGAAGGACATTATCAAGCATCTCTGCCATGTCTTTCAGGAACAGTGGGTTCTTGCTCCACGAATCGTAGTGCTCAAGATTCACTGATGACAAACAGCACACTGCTGTTCGATCTTTGTTTGTAGGCAGAATGATTTCTGAACACAGATTAGACTGATGAATCTTTAGACCTAAGTCCTTCTGAAATTGTGGCATCATTCTGTTGCTAGTGTCAACAAAGTGAATGTAAGGCTCGCCTGTTTCCATACGAAGCTCAAGCACTTTCTGCCACAGTTTTCTAGCAGATACAGTTTCACGAATCTCACCTGAGTGCGGATCAATGAGATTCCAGCCGTCATCAGAATCTGGATCTGTCATGCTGCGTTCAATCAGCTCCATGAAACGGTCAGAGATGTTGATGCCGTGATGCAGATTCAAACAACGAACATTCGGATCACCTGTCGGCTTTCGCATCTCAAGATACATCATCACATCTGGGTGAGATATGTCCAGATAAGTAGCATAAGAGCCACGTCTAGTCCTGCCTTGGCGATATGCGAGGCACGATGCATCGTAAGTCTTGAGATGAGGCATAACACCAACAGACTTATCATCAGAGGAACGGATGCCAAAACCAATCCCAACACCACCGCCAAGCATACTAAGCCAATTTGTTTCAGAAAGGTTTTCAACGAGACCCTCCGCCGTGTCATTGATATAGTTTAGAAAGCATGAGATAGGCATGCCTTTCTTTGAACGACCAAAAGAGAGAATAGGAGTAGAATAGGAAAGCCAATGCTTGCTACTGTAATCATACAATCTCTGTGCGTGTTCTGGATTGCTTGCGAATTTGCTGCTCACATGTGCGAATCTTTCTTGAGGAGATTCTTCGTCCTCTCGCATGTAACTTTCTCTCAAACGAGCAAGACCTAGCTTGTCAAACAGTGCGTCTCGTCCGTAGTCAATCTGTATTCCCATGTATTCTTTCTTCGCCATCTATAGTTCCTCTACTGCCTTTGCAACGTCAGGGAAATGATGCTTGATAACTTCCCAACATTGATCGGCTATTTCTATATGTTCTTTTTGTGTGCCGTTTGCCATTCTTAGTTTGCAGTAATGTACCCACGACCTAAGAGTGCCTGACATATAAAGTGTTGTTTCAGTATTACCTTCTGGTAGTACTGCTCTTGCTTGTTCTTTTGCTATTCCGTTTTCTAGCGCCCACTGGTAGGCATCGTTCGCTGCATTGATGACTGTTTTTTGGGCCATGTTCCAACTCTCTGCCAGTTCACGGTCTTCTGTTTCAATGCTGTTCTGACGATTCTTTTCGTCTTGAAGACGACATTCCCTCGTTTCGAAGTTCGTTGACTCTGCATATCTTTGTGAGAATTCCTGAAAACTAAAGCTACGGTGTCTAATAATCTGCCTAGAGATGTCACGAGTAGTCGTAATCTCCATTGTGACAGAAACCATCTCAAATGGGCTCCAATGTTCATGTTTTATGAGGTATCCGAGCAGTTTTGATGCAGTTTTGGGGTTGTTTTGGTTACCCGGGTTACTTACTCTCGCTGCATACGCAATTAGTTCGTTTGCAGTATGGCACCCTGTTGATGCTGAGGGTTGTGTCATACCTACTAGTGATGCACTCATTAACATTTTCTCCATGCTGTAAATTCAAGTTCGGCTTCAAGCCCTTCATATGTATTATTATCTATAATATACTGAATGTCGTCTTTTGTCAAGCCGGACATGATCATTTCGTTAATATCTTTCTCTTCAATATCAGATGGCCATAGACAAACTTTGTTTCCTGCCTTAATCTGTTTGTGTATCAGACTGCATATTTCTTTGTTGCGAGGCTGATTGTCAAATATCACAGTAAAATGAGTTAGACCAATTTTATCTATTTTTTGAAATGAAGATCCTGCTGCTGCGATAGAATTTTCAAGAAACAGACTGTCAATAGGACCCTCTACAATATACACTTCTTTACTTCTATCTATAACGTCTAGCCCGAAGATTGTAGGATCTTCTTCTTTGATCTTGAGCACAATGTATCTAAGATTTTCGCCACGAATGCCTCGTAATGTCAAACCAGAAAGCTGTCCGTCTTCACGGATGAAAGGGATCGCAATTCTCGGCTGCTTTATATTTAGTGCTTTTGTGTATTTCGTATTTAACTGAGACAGGTCACGAATGTCATCAACATAATAAAGTCGATTGTATTGGTCTTCGGGTATCATTCTTTGCTTTACATATTTTACTGCTTCATGATCATCAGGCAGAGTGTCCAATCTGTCCATTAGACCATCAATGATACTCAACGGTTTATGAAACTTGGGAGTGTAGTCGAATATGTCTCTAAGATCTGTTTCTTTTTTAGGTTCAGGCTGTTCATTTTTTTTGACAAATTTTTCAAGCACGTATTCTTTATACAAAATAGGATCAAGATGTTCAATAAACTTTCCTACAGTAGTACCATACTCACAGTTGTGACAACGGTAAAACATGTTGTTTTCTTTTTTGTAGAAATAACCTCGTGCTTTATTCTTTTTTTCAGCAGAGTCGCCACAAATTATGCACCGACAATTAAACAAGTAATCGTCTTTCCTTGCGAACATAGGCAAACGATTAGATATCATGTTGATGTATTTAAGGTCAATATAAAGAGACATAAAAAAGCCCACACATTTAGTATAGGCTTATTATATTACAGTAAAGATGTAATGTCAACCATTACATTGAAAAAAGACTCTTAAAAGTTACTCCATTACCAACGAGTACTGCGCCCGCTATAAATGCACCCAAGAGAATCCAACGCCAACGTTCAAGCGCCGCAAGTCTAGTCTCTAGTTTATCGTGCTTGTCTACCATATGTGACTTGAGGTCTTTGATGGCGTCTAATACTTTATCTACTTCGTTTGACATTTTCTGCTCTATCTCTCTTGTATTAGTAGTTAATCTAGAGTGTAGTTCTTTTACTTCATTGTCAAACTTACTTTCAGCATCGTCCATATCTTTTTTAAGCTCGTCTATGTGTTCTTCGCCACTATTCAAACGCTGTTCGTGAACGGCAAGAATTTGTCCAATGTTATTGGATACATCTGTAATCTTGTCTAGGGCAGTTTCAAGTTTAGTGAATAACTGTCCTATCTGACTTACATCGCTTTTGACAAGAGCTATCTCTGTTTCTAGTGATTTAACTGTTGCCATCTTTCTTCTTCTTCTTTCTGCGTACCATTGGCATCATGACAGGATCTCTGCCTGGCTCGCCTTTAGGTCCTATACCAATACCGTCTATTCCACCGCCGCCTGCAGCATTTGCTGCGACTTCTTCTCGAAAGGCTTTGAATGAAATAGTGTTATGTTCTAGTAGTGTGGATTCTTGAATCACTTTCTCATCAGTCTCGTACATGTCCAACATCGCTTCAATGTCGCTGTCGGTGTAAGAGGCTATATCTTTTTCATCATGTTCTCTTAGTATACTAAGAGCTGCTGCTACTGTCAATAGTCTCTTTGCATTTCTGTCAGGAGACTTCATCAGTGCTCGTTGAACCTTGAATACGAATCTCTGGAGCAAAGAATAAGCATCTTTCTCAGTGGGCGTTTTAGGATTCTTAATTTTCTTGCCGTCACTATTGATGATGCCGAGTTTGTAAGCATCACTCTTTTCAATAGGAGTCGCAAGAAGTCTAAGAATTCTATACGTTACGTATGCGTCTGCCATTCTAGCCATTATAGATTCCGTAATACCTTAATGAGTTCAGAGTTCAATGGTATATCTGTTTCTTTTATACCAGGAGAAACTACTGTCTCTAATGGCATTCTGTGTAAATACACTAAATATGTTTTTAGATCTGACCAATATTCTTTTTCTATTTTATAAAATAACATATCGGTCGTAGCTTCACCAAAAACATTATATAAAACTACCAAGTGATTCAAAACTAATCTTTCATTAATTTCACCTGATGTTCTATGACGATTTAGAAGTCTTTTGATGTATTTAAATCTTTTTAAATCATCTTCTAACTCTGACATTCCCATTGATCCGGGATTGTAATAATTTTTTATAGCATACAACAAAAAATTATCATTGTTCAATTGTAGCATTATATTTTCCTATGATACTGTAGCGGTACCTCCGATGAAATACCATTTGCTATTAGTATATAGAAGGGTTGCAGTCTTGCCACCTGCGTCAAGTGTTATATCTTGGGCAAGAGATGAACCTTGTAAGGTACATGTGTGGCCACCAGAGTTTGAAGTCATGATTATGATTTTTATTTGACCGTCTACTCCATCGCCTATTGTAAAGTTTCCTGCTGAATCTGGATTATTGATAAGTGTGATATTAGTAGTGGTAATAATTTCACCCACACTTGTCATTGTATTGCTGTCAGTAATAGCAATTTTATCACTAAAACTTACAGGCGTGGCCACATCGGCAAACAAGGTAGCAACAGACATTTGAGTGCTGCTGCTACCCTGAACTGCATAAAATACATCAGTTGCAGCGGCCGAAGTGGCCGCCGTGAGTTCTGAAAGTTTCGCATCTGCCATATTAAATACTCCTTAAATAAAAAGTATTTATTAGGCTGCTTCAGTGAGTGTAGCTGCGGCTGAATTCACATCATCAGCGCCAGTTGCACTAACTACACAACGATATTCGTTTCCGTCTAGACCAGTGTTGTCACTGATTGCAAGAGTAGCAGTTGTTGCATCACTGTAAACACCGCCGTCAGTGATATCACCGAAACCTGAACCGCTGTCTAGCTGCCACTGATAAGTCAGTGTGCCGCCAGTACCTGTGATAGCAGCTACAACACCAAATGTTACTGCTTCACCAGTTGCTGATTCATCGTCAGCAGGCTGTGTAGTAATGCTGATGAGGAAGTCTTCGTATTCTACGTCTTCTGCATCAGTAGTAATACCACCTTTGCTTGACATAGCAACAAGAGTTTCCGACTTCTTTCTTGATCCTACTGTAGCAGTTTTTACCCAACCGTGAGTAGCTGCACCAGTGTCTTTGTTTGCTTGAATTTCGTTTTGATCAACACCAAACAAAGTAGGATCTACTAGTTGCAAAGTATCTGCGGCATCGTCACCAACAGCAGTCAGTGAAATAGCAGTACCTGCATTAGCATTTACAAGTGAAGCTGCTAATTTGTATGTGAAGCTGTCAACACGAATGGCGTAGTAAGTAGTACCAGAAGTGAGACCGCCAATGGCAGTGCCAGCACTTGTGTAAACAAGAGCATCACCAGTCTTGAATCCGAAACCACGGACAACAATAGTGTTATTCTCAGTAGATACAATGTCTGTATCTGTGGCATCAAATACTACTTTCTTAGCAATATATTTTGGTTGTGATGCTAAAGCATCTGTTAGGCCCCATCCGGACATTATAGTTCTCCCGTTGTTTTAAATTGTTCTATAATTGTGTTAAGTTCTTTATAGGCTTCAATCTTTTCTTTGGCTGAGCCTTCTTTAATTGTTTTTCTGATAGCTGCGATTTGCTCTTGTACATCTTTCTTAGTAGGAGCCATGCCTTTCTGAGCACCTTTCTGCTTCATGTCAGCTTTTGCACGTTTCTCAGCGTCTTTAGCAGCTTGTCCGCTCTGTACTCTGTCAGCCGCTTTTCTGATCATAGCAAGTCTGTCAGGTGTAGCAGCAGGGTTGCCGTATTCATCAATCTGTTCTACTTCTTCTTTCTTCATCAAAGAAGCTCTAGCAGCAGGATTGCTCATGTTGCTTTTGCCTGAATCTTTACCAAAGCCTTTGAGCTTGATTGCTTTTTTGATTGCCTTGTCTCTAGAACCCATGTACTCGTCAGTGCCGCTTTCAACTTTGCCGTCACCGTCATGGTCTTTCTTAGCCATCTTAGCTTCTTCTAGTGCTGCATCTACAACCGCAAAGAATTCTTTCTTTTGATCAGCAGGAATGTCACGGATGTTTTCTACGCCATATTCTTCAAGAACAGCTTCGAACATAGCTTTGTAGTCTTCATTCATCTTAGTAATCTCTTCATCTAATCCTGCTTTTTCTTTTTGCTTTCGTAATTCTTTTGGAAGCATCCTGAATTTTTGACGACTTTTTACAGAAAGGCGTCTTGCTTTATTTTCGTCCTTTCTGCGCACTCGTTCTTCTTCTTCAGGATCCATATTTTCTTTCATATCATCTATCTGGTCTTTCTTTTTAAGTTTTTTGTTTTTCATTTTCTCTTCAGCTTCTGGTCCGTCAACTACCTCAACGCCATCAACCATTTTTTCATCCAAGTCCACGGTAGCTTCCTCCGTTTGATATTTTGTTTTTTGCGTGTGTAATTTGGCACGATTAAACACAGTATCATCCTTCAACATGATATCTGTCATGTTAAACATATATTTTGACAGTGTGTCTCGTTCATTGGGAGTGAGTTGCTTGCCCATGTGTAGGCTGCCCATGGCTTGCATGAGGATGGGAAGTTTGCGGCTAGGGATAAGACCCTGCCGCACCAACTGTTCTAATCGCTGTTTGTTTTGTCTTTGCATACAAGTATTTATAACAAAACAAACTTTGACTATCTTTTAATTTTATACTTTTTTGCCTTTTGTGTCTTTGCTACTGGCTTGGCTGCTTTATACTTCTTAGCTTTCTGTGCGCCGCCTTTTCTATTCTTCATGCGGCTGATTTCCATCTTACGCATTCCAGGAAGCATTCTTGTAGCTAATCTTGATACAAGAGGAGCATACATGCCAATCAGTTTTTCTAATCGTCCTTTCTCTGCTGGTGGTAGCTTTGACTTGTCTCTGCCCTTCAATAGACGCTTATAGACTGCACCACGAGCACCACGAGTTGCTCGCTTCTTCAAGCGATCTGGAGATGAACCACGCCTAAGTGCAATGCCACGAGCAACTTTGAGTTTTTGTTTGTTCTTTCTTGCAGCAAACTTTCGCTTGAGTCTGCCTTGAACAGACAGAACTTCAGTGATATTTACTTCTGGTTCTTCGTTATCTTCATCGTCAAACGCACCGTACTCAAGTGCCTTTTCGTATGTGATGTTGTCTGCTTCGTGTTCTAATTCAGCAATGTCTTGCTTTGTCAGAGCGTAGTCGCCGAGTTCAGGAGCATCTTCTGCGTTGTCTTTTTTGTATTCTGCTTTCGTTTCGTGTGCAGGACCAGACTCTTTGACATATTTGTCTTGGACATTCAATCGTCTTAGCGTTGACTGTTCTAGCGGCTTGACAGGAGCTTCTTTAGGATTCTTCTGACCAGGAGTATTGTCTTTCATGTAATCAGTGCCGGCAGGTGTTCCCCAATCCATAGCACCCATGTCTGAGTTATACTTGATGGACTCACCTAATGATCGTTCGCCGTCTCTTCTCTTTGACTTGAGATAAGCAGCAATAGCCATTGATCTACGTTTGCTAGAACTTTTGCCTTTAAACTGGGGTGCATCAGACTTCTTAAAGTCTTTGACATATGTGCCAATACTATCTTTGTCTGCACTCAACTTTTCTTCGATAGTCTTTGCTACTTTCTTTCTGACTTCAGGTGACAATTCTTTATAGTGATACAGGTCTTGACTATCAGCCGTGTGCTTCTTGCCTGTCATCACTTGACCGTTGTGAGCGTGTTGATCGCCTTTCCACTCTTTTCCGTCTTTTGTGTAGTGACCTTCTGACTTCCAAGAATGCTCTTTGCCTTCTGGTACACAGTTAGGCACAACTTTATTGCCTTTCTTCTTCATGCCTTTTTTCTTATAACCAGACCAACAAGCCTCTGCAATGCTCGACTCTAAAGATTCTGACACTGATTTCCAACCGCCGCCTGCTTTCTTATACATCTTAGCAGCCCAACCGTTAGCGTATGCAGAAGGATACACATCAAACTTTGCCTTTGCTTGTGCTTTGTACTTAGACCACAGAGCTGGCTTTGTAGGTACATTTTTCTCATGAAGATTTTCTTCATTCATACCCAAATCTTTTCTCATTTTTTTAATTTTTTCTAAGTGAGCTTTATGTGCAGCAGTACCAGAAGTCATCTTCATTCCTTGGCTATATGCTTTATAAAGATCAGCTTTTGTAGGTACATTTTTTTTGTGTAGTTCTTCCTCACGAATTTTTTCTAATTCGTCGGGATAATCTTTACTGCCTTTTTTCGCTGGCTTTTCGCCCCTGGCTCTCTTAGCTCTGATATTATCCCACAGACCACGTTTTTTCTCTTCAAGAGTCTTTTCTTCTGTGTTGACCATGATCGGTTTACCACCTTTACCTTTTCTATCTGCAACAGGATCTTTTCTGCGCTTTCTTTTAGCAGATTTTGCTCTATCGTCTTTGTCCATGCCATGCGCTCGGCTTCTTGGCATACACTTAGGCTTGCCCTCACCAGGTTCTCTAGCACACTGACCTTTAATCTCTCCGTCTGTGCCTACCCTAACCCAATCGCCTTCTTTGCCTTTGCCAAACCACTTGCGAAGGTCTTCATCTAGCATATAAGTCTTAAATGATTTCATTCAGTGTCTTCTTCATCTTTCTTTGGATTTGCATTTTCTTCGTAATACACAATGATTGCAGTTTGCGATTGTATGAATCTTCGCAATTCGCCCATGTTCAGTGCAATGTTCTCATAGTCAGGAACACTGATAGCAAAGAAGACAACATCCCCGTTGTCTTTTTCGAATCTTTCTAAAAACTCTTCTATATTTTCATCAGTGACAGCATAAAACTCAATGTCATATAGATTGACTGGCTTAGGCCTTGCTTGTATAGGTATAGTTCTATCTACATACTCTACCTGAGTGACTACTACTTCTTCCGGCTTGAACATACTGCATGCAGTAAAACTACTCAGCAGTAGCAGGAACAGGCTTGCCCGTAAGAACTTCCATTTCATCAAATAGTTTCGCTGTTGCATTGTTTACTCTTCCTTCAATGAGTCCTGGTTTTTGTAAAGTTAAAACCGTTAGATTGTGTCTTCTTAGCTTGCCAGCTAATTCGTCAGAATATTCTTCAGCTTCATTTAGCTGCGTTCTCAATTCTTGATTAGACTTTTCAAATTGTGCTGCATCTGCTTGCAATTTGCCAATAGTTTCTTTACTGGTTTCTGCGGCAATTGCTAACTTGGCATTATTGCTTCTTAGAGTGGCTATTGTAGCTTGAGTGTCGTTGTAATACCAATAGCCTATTCCGCCAAAAGTGAGCAACATTACTATAAGTATTTTAGCCATTAGCAGTTCCACCTACGTAGTGACATTGCTTTACGAGTTGGACGACCCTTCTCGTCTTTCATGGGACCTTTCATTCCTCCCATTCTAGCACAAAATGATTTTCGTCTGGCTGCAGCCTTGCCGCCTTTCTTTAATTTACTAGGAGGAGTTGTGACTGCGGTTTTAACGCCGGCTGCTTTAGCACCCTTGCGTGTCATTCCAGCACCAGACTCAGTGGATCTATAGTGTCCTTTTGAATCTTCGCCCCTTGCTTCTTCTAAAAATTCTTTGAATGATTTCATTATTCTGTATCCGAAAAAAATCTTGCTTGATAGTCTGTCAAGTTAGCATCATATGCTGCTTGAATTTCTGCATAGTTAGTAACGTAATCGACTGCTTTTAAATTACTGATAGTGTGTGTATCATGCACATCTGCATCGTCTTTAAAATCTCTGCCTAATTTTTCTTGTACCGTTGCAAAAGAGTCTTCCATGTAAATAACAACAGGAGTACCACCTAATGCTGTTACCTTTTCTATGAATGCATTTTCTCCTGCAATGTGCGCTTCTATTAAAGTATTAACATCTTCTTGAGAAGCCTCAAAAGGAGCAAATCCTTCTTTTTGTTTAGCAACAGAAGCAGGGTGGTATACGTTACTTTCTTGAGCAACAAGTTTACTAAGTGCTGCATCTACTTTTCTTTTTCTAGAAGAGAGAACAAATGTCCAATCTGAAGAAGATGAAGGCAAACAATTATGACTATGGCTATGCACGGCAACTGAATTTTCCCAATTGTCTAGAGCATCAGAATCATGTTCTTCGTTTGGTTGACCGCCACGCATAAGAGTGCATACATTGCTGTCGAAAGGAATAGCAAAGTGTGCAGAATCTTCAACTTCATCTTTTATAGCTGTAGTGAGTGGAACAAAAATTCTTTTACTTCCTGTTCTTCCTATAGGTGAATATATATAATATTTCATTATTTTTTCCTAGGAGTCCTTTTTGTTTTAGCAGGTTTGAGTGCATCAACTTCTGCTTGCAAATCTTTAATCGCCTGTAGTAGTTCTGTAGCACCACCCTTCTCAACAGGAGGGTGTGACCATGATTCTAATTGAGCTATGCGTTCTGCAAGAAGTGGATAATCTGATTTCCACTTAGCTTCTTTCTTTGCTATATTTATATCATACTTAACTGAAAGATATTCCATGAAAGCATCTAGCTTCTTCTGAAACCAGATTCCCATGCGTGTAGAGAGAAACCATTTACCAAAGGCAGAACCAAACACACCGCTGATTGCTGCCCTGATTAATAGTAAATACACTAGTAAAGTTCGTCTCTCGGTACAATAGATGCGTAACCAAACAGGTCAACAGCTTTCCATGCACACCATTGCTTAAGACCAGAAACGTGCTCACTTAAAGTCATAGCTTCTTTGAATACCTTATCTGCTGCTTTTTTAGCTTCTTTTACAAGAACTTCGTCTTGTTCTGCGCCGAATTCTGCACGATAGCCTCTGATACACCAGTATAGGTAATCATGTACAACACCTGCACGAGCTACATCAAAAGGAGCAATGAACCACCAGATGCCACGAGGAACAGACGCTAAGTCAGTCTTGAATCCTTTGGGTACAGTAATCTTCATGTTCTTGTTTATCTTAGCACCTACTGCTTTGAGTGCAGCGGCTTCAGTTTCATTCAAAACGTCTGAGTCAAACGCTAAAGACAAATCAAGAGTCCAAGTTCTTGGGGGTTGAAAGTCTGCGTCTAGTAGTCTATTAAATTTTGCCATTATTATTCTCCAATTATTATCTATCTAAACTTGCTAAGTTTTCTAATCTAACCATTAATCTTTCAGCACGATTGGTTACTTGATCGTACCAACGACTGTCTCTGCCTTCCTTCGCAGCTTCGTTCCAATCACCTGCTTCAATTGCAGCGTTGAATTTCTTAAAACCACTGAGACGAGGACGTCCCATGTTAAACATCATATTAACCAGGATCTGCTGGACTTCATCTGGTAAACTTCCAAATGTCCCTTCTCCGTATAGAACTCCACACTCTCCGATGGCAATGTCAAGGTCTCTGTCGAAACATTCTCTGACTCTTTCTTCGTCAACTGGTGTTCCAACTGGTTTTCCGAATTCCTCGTCACTTTCGAGGATAAGATGACCGACTCCAAAGGTGGGTAAACCGAGGTGGTCGTTGTAAATTTCATATTTGACACCCTCGTCTCTTTTAAGCTGTTCGTATACTGCTTCTCTGTTCATTTAAGAATGCTCCAAATGATAATCTAGTTTGTCCTTCTTTCAGACTCATGCCACTACGAGTGGCATTGTATAACTTCTTAGCGTGTTCATCAGAAGCGTTCGGATGTAAGCCTGACTTGAATGATTTATAATCGTTGTTACCTGCATGAGATCGCATCTTAGTGCCGCTGACACCAGAAGTGCCTTCTGAATCAGGATCTCTGTGTCCTGCGCTCACTACCTTCAGATGTTTGAAGTGATAAGCACCATCAGGACCGTTATATTTATCAGCGAGTTTTTGAAACTCTTCTACTCTGTCTGAGCCTGCAACCATAGTCGCATGAGTGTATCCGTCTTTGTGCATCTTAGCAAGATGTGCCATAAAGTGAGGATGTTCTTTGCTAGATGCTTCTATGTTTGTGTCTGGATGTATGTGCTTCAGATAGTCTACTTTGTGATCCGAGTGTAAAGGATTCTTGTGCGGATCTTGTGAGTGACTTACAATCACCTTGTGATCTGCGCCATGCTTGTCTGCTGTTTTCATAACATGGTCTACTACTTTACTGTGTCCAGCAGTAGGAGGATTCATGCGTCCGAATGCGAATACCATGTGCTTGTCAGCCATTAGTCACCTGCCCTTGCAAAGTTTGCTGCACTGAATTCGTGTCTGTGTACAAACTTCGATGGTTTACCGTTGTGATGGACAACATAGCCTTCAGGATTTGTAGGAGCTCCTGCGATCTCGTGTCCGATTGTGTTGTGAGAATTCAATGCGTTTGTAAGCACACCTTTTGCTTTCTGTAGATGCTGCTGCATCGCAATCACGCTCTCAACGTGGTCTTTGTTCTGGTTCACATGCTTCATTGTATCGTCATGTGTCTTCGTGTGTTTTGCTTTTGCTGCATCTGTCTTGACACCTGCAACCTTCTTCTTCATTGCAGTAGAGTAATGCTTTGCAAAGCCTTCGTGTGAAGGATCAGAACCATCACGTACAGTAGCGTTCATGTATGTCTTTAGAGGAGTGACATGCTTTGATACTGCTTCGTGTGCTTCTTTAGGAGTCTTCTTGTATGCGTCAATCGCAGCGTCTAGGTGCTTCTTGTACTCTGCCTGATGTTCTTGTGTGTAAGCTACTTTAGACACATCGTGATGAATAGGCAGTTGATGTACGTCTGCGTGATCTTTCAGTTCAGGCACATGACCTTGCTTTACTTTCATATCTTCAAATTTCTTGCCTTCATAAGCTGTATGTACAGCAACACCTAGTTTTGAGTTGACAGCTTTCTGTGCGTGTTCTGAATCAGCAGGGTGATGATATGTAATCGTGTTTGTCTTGTACGATACACGATGTCCTTCGTGATTCACATCTCCAGCATGCATAATGTCTGCTTGATAGACACCCTTGCCGTCATGTACTTTTGGCAGATGCTCAAGTGCCGCAGTGAGCTTAGAAACTAGACCAGGTGCATGTCCGTGATTCTTTTGTATGTCTTCTGGTGTGTAGTTTAGCTTTGGATTCTTATTGAATACAGACTTTGAGCCAACGAAGAACTTCCCATTTTCTGGGTGTGTGCCAAAGACGACAGAAGGACTACCATCATACTTCATGGTAATCTTTGTGTCGTTCTTAGCGCCTCTGAGTTGATCGTGTACACCATTCAACGTGTGAAATGCGTGTGCAAATCCTTCTGAACCACCGTGAACTACATGGTCTTCCACATGTTCTAGGTGCTTTAGTTTGTCATCAGACGCTTCTTCAGCTAAAAATTTTGAGAATTTCATCATACTTGTATTTATAATATTTTAGAATACGAGAAGTTTATTTTTTTGGTTACAGTGTTTTTCAAGTTGTCAGGCATTTTGTGAGGTATTTTGATTGTCATTGCGTCATCATCGTATGTAGTTTTATCTACTGATTCGTCTACTATACACTTTCTGCCACCACGAACTACAGTAAATCCTAGATGGCGTTCTATCATAGATTCTTTAGTGATTTCTTTAAGTCTTAATAAAAATTCACGATCACCAGTGTGCCAACCAGTAAAGGATTCATCGTATCCGCCTGCTTGCCAGAAAATTTCTCTGTTCACTGCAAACACATTTGGATGTCCAGGCCAAGCAGAATAGACAAATGTCTTGGAAGAATACATAGAGAACTTGTAGAGTCTTTCTTTTGAAAAGTCTACTGTCTTTAGGAATGCCATTGTCTCAGGTGAGAAGTGACAATCTATATCTGAGAAAAGAATAGTGTCGCAACCGGCCAATTGCGCTATGAGATTTCTACAACCGTGACTATTGAACCCCAGATCCTCATCTACTTGCCATAGCTGAAAATCTGGTCGTTCAAAGTCTTTTACGATATCGTAAGCAGGATATTCTTGAGAGCCATCGTCTATCAGAATGATTTCTATCTGATGAGGATAATTTTTCCACAACTCAAGTTGTTTTTTGAGTAACTCTGGCTCATTGTAGTAAGTATATCCTACTGTGAACCTACAACCCTTTGATGCCATCCATCGCTTCCGTTACATCAATTTGTGTAGCATCTTCTGCTGGAAAGTCAATTGTTCCGCCATTTTGTAGCTGAAAATTTTCACCATGAGTCAATGAATTGTTATCATATAACTCAAACCCTGCATAGATTTCTTTCACATCTGTTTCTAACTTACCTTCGAGAACATGTTGAAACTTAGTTACTGCTTCTCCAACATCTTTCCACTTAGGTTCTTTCTTAAAACGTTCGATGATATATTCATTACCATCTACACATCGCCACATTGGCACATCCATGCTGCCAACATTTTTAAATACTTTAGTGCAAGCGACTAGTTTCAGATTCATTGTAAAGCTCCAGGTTGTTTTCAATTTCTGATAGATTCACATTGTATTTAGTCGCCAGAGTTTTGGCTGTATTCTGCCAGTAGCTTCTGAAAGAAGGATCAATAGCATTACGACTTGCAATCACTACTTTACCAATCTTACGTTTCACATCTTCATCTGTCATATTAAATTTCCAATCTTCAAGATACAACTTTAACACTTGGTTTTTTAGAGGCATAGATGCGCTCCCTGAGTTCAGTAGTAGAGAAACTATGCTCTCGTTTGTTGTAGTATAATTCAATACCACGCTGTTCACAGATATCTTTGCCTGTGAAATTAGTGTTGCGATACTCTTCGCCCACGATCCTTACATCTATATCTAATGTAAGCAACAAGTCTTCCAAGTCTTTTTCTGTTTGATAGACAACAATCTCATCTACATAGCTAACCGCTTTTAGTTGAAGCCATCGTTCTACTAGACTTTGAATTGGCTTGTTCTTACTGTTAGGCCTATCGATAGTAGGATCAGTTTGAAGTCCGCAAATCAGCCAGTCGCAATTCTGTGATGCTTCTTTGAGCATCGTTACATGACCTGCATGTAACAGATCAAAGGTTGAGCAAGTAAAACCATTTACGATCATTGTACAGTGCTCTCCAACAAATCTGTCTTAATTGCTAAGACTCGGTTGTCAATGAATTCATGCCATTCATCATCATCCCATGGATCATAGTCTTCTTCTTCTTCTTCGCTTAAGGTTAAGCGGCGAATCTCGACTAAATCTTCATAGTATTCTTCGTCTGAAAAAACATCACTATCATGAAATACACCACACCCTACAAAGTTGTAGGCTTCATCAGAAAACTGACAAGTGAGTTTCACATCAGGATCAAAATCTTCTAGATGATTACCAAGTTCATCAAGAAAAGGTAATACAGCAGACCATGCTGAAGTAACAAGTGCAAAGTCTTCACCGAAGTCTTCTAGATTGGCCCACTTTGCGCCAATTGTATCTATACCAACTTTGCCAGTTGCTGCCATTACAGGAAGAAACTCTGCCTCATAAAGAGACTTGTATTCACTCGAATCAATCTGATTAAAGATTCGTTCGAATTCTACCTTTGCTGCATCGTTGCCTAAGACTTCGATGTAGTTGTCAACGTGGTTTGCCATAATACCCTCCAAATAATAAAAATGGGCAGTTTCACATCATGCCCAGGATATTGGTTCTTAGCTGAATACTTTAGAACCAGCTGCTGCATAAGCTGCTGCAATCATCGCACGACTAGGACGGCCTAGACGATATGAAGTCTTGCCAGCCTTGTTTACATTAGCGTAGACAGGGTAGCCTGCTGCACGGAGTTCCTGAACACGGGCGCTTACACGCTTAACACCGAACATAGAAGACGCTTGTGCCTCAGTCAAAGATTGACCTGAACGGAGGAACTTGAGAATCTTTTCGTTCTGGTTCTTAGCTGGAGCTGCCTTTGCAGTTTTAGTAGTAGTTGTAGCCATAATTAAATCACCTTTACATTTACATTAAAATTAAACGACTTTCGGGTCGCTATCTGAGATCACTCTCAAATTCTTTAAACATGCCTACATTATACACAGTAACATGTACAATGTCAAGCATTAAAATTTCTCGATTTGATTAGTTGCGAGGTCTTTCATCTCAAGGACGACATAAGAGACCTTTGGACTCTGTGTCACTGAACCTGCCCATGTACAAGCATCGTTCCATGACATGAATCCCATGTTCTCAACAGTG